>ERZ807291.1862-NODE-1862-length-33299-cov-8.678950_pt1 | contig 33299 bp, 28 predicted proteins | sample MGYA00521257_ERZ807291 | MGnify/ENA primary metagenome ERZ807291 (study PRJEB31413, sample SAMN03169783) | marine metagenome | biome: Marine; feature: Water; material: Subsurface seawater | place: North Sea | collected 2011-04-28 | depth 1 m m ...
TCCAGTTGGATGAAAGAGCAGTCGCACCTGCTGTTAAAAGTCCTTTTTGAATGAAATGTCTACGATTTGTCATGGATTGATTTTTTCATATCCATGACAAGTTAGAAGAAGATGTAAAGCGGTAAGCATAACCTTGAAACCAATCCGGTCCAACTGGGGCTGCGGCGGATTCGAAAACTCAGGTTCATCTCTCAATAGATAAGGAGCGATCAGATACTCCGGGTGAACAAGAAGCGTGCGTTCCCATTCTAAATAATTACGACTTATATATCTTTATCACGAAGCATAATTCAATCAATATTGTCTAATAAATGCACGCTATAATTTATAAATATATGGCGTTCATTTTCTTTCAAAAACTAAGGTAGTAAGACGTTGAGCCGCTGGTATATTAAAAGTTAGTTGCCCTTCTGAATCAACTGTAAGTGATGACTCCTCATATTTAGAATTTTTTCGATAACCTGTGGTCGGTGTTACATCTTCTGTAGTCCATCGTACCCGTATTTGTTCTCCAGCAGCAAATCCTTCACCCGTAAACATTTTGTCACGGTTGTAGCGTGACCCATGTTGAATTTTAGCAGGTAAGGAAATTGTTAAATTATTGGGTTCTTTTTCAGCCTCTCTTCGAGCCAATAAAACAATGAATCTCTCATTTGTTCTGTCATATGAACTCATTCGCATAAATTCATCCACATCAGTTTCTTTAAAAATAATATCATTACCTTTTTCACCGGCAATAGTATGGTGAATGCATTCATTTTGTCCTGCGGAGAGTTGGGCAAACCAACGCCAAATATAATAATGCGTATGGTTGGGGTCGTCTGGAACGGCATAGGGTGCTCCAAATTCGTTTCCAATAAACGATGGTAAATTGTTTTGTATGACAATTTTATCATCACTTCCAGTTAGGTTTAATTTTCTCGTTGTAATGGCGTCACCACCCGTAAAGTTAGGATTTAATTTTTCACCTAAAAGTGCAAGCTGACCATTGTAGTCCAATCGCTTTGTAAGACCCATAGACCAAGCACTGTGATTGTCTGACCATGGAAGGTTAGTTAAACTTAATCCTCGTTGGATACACTCTCCTAATATACGAAGTGTTGATTCTACCGTATCCCCGCTCCCCTCTGGTCCGTGAGGAGTACGCTCTCCGTCCCAACATATCCAGCTTTCAGCAGCAACTAAGCCCTTATCATGATACCCTTCTTCGTTAAGTCGTTTGTCCATATATTCCATTTGGTCCCAAACCGAGCTTACCCATGTGAGCATGCCCCCACCCCAGCCATTATTGAAGTCGCTGAGATTAACCGCAAAGTTATCGATCAAGGTCATGAGTTCAGGGGATTCCAGTTGTATGTCATACCATTTCTTACAATTACGAGATGGAGATAAACCTGCTGTAGAGACGATCTTCGTATCTCCTGTCTCCTCTGAATAATCTCGAATTGCTCGAGCTGCTGGTAACATAAATAAATCTATTAATTCCTCCCATGTTCCATCCCAGTATTTTGGGTGGTTTGCCTCATGAAAGATTGAATAGTAATCAATATCTTCTCCAAACCATTCGACGGTTGCTTTAACCATGTCGTAAACGGCTGTGTCATTAGGTGGAATTTTATTAAAATCTTCATAAGTTTCACCCCCGTTCATCCAGAGAGGAACTTGCCACAATACAAGCTCAGTTTTTATTCCCTTATTCTTACACAATTTTACTGCATGACGTATAGCAAGTGCTTCTTTAGATGGATAGTTTTCATAATCTAAATTTTTTTTATTTGGTAGAGTATGAAGCGACATATACCAAAAGCTTGCATAGCTAGCGATTTCACCTATTTCCCTTTTAATATCTGATTCAGAGGATTTTGGGCGGTCTGTGTATGGTTGCCATCGAAAACCAACATGTAAGTGGTTTTTTGTAACTTCATGAATTAATGATCCGTTATGATCAAATAAACCTGAAATACCAGGACCCACTCGTTCTCCGGGGTCTCCGGGAATAGTCTCACCATCACTAATGCAATAACTAGTTATTAAAGCAGTAAGAATGAAAACAATAACAAAAATATTCATAAGTAACCTTACAATATTGTGATAGTACCGAGCATTCAAGGATAAGCTTTTAACCAAAATTTACGACTCGATTGATAGTAATCACTTTGGGTGCCAAGACGATAGGTTCAAGTTTTAACAAGGGTACTTAACTAAAGAAGGGCTAGAAAAAGTAGAAATTAAATTAACCGAGTGTGGATTAAATTGACAAATTCTAATTTAGAAAGTTTCCTGTAAAATTTAGAAGTATTATTATTTAAAACACTAGTATAAAATGAGTAATGATAAAAAGATAAGTAGTCTACAAGACAAATATTTAGATATTTTTGATAATAGTGAAGCAAAATTTAACCTGTTTTGCCGGTCTTTAAATAATGATTTAAAGATGATAAAGGTGCAGCTTAAGTTATTACGAAAGCAGCGAGAAAGTGAAACTTATGTTTTCAAAAATTTTGACTTTTGGAAATTAATTTTGGAAAACTTTCCTAAAACAAATTTTCCTAATGTTGATGGGGTTCCACGCTATTTTTATCAAAAAAATGGAAGAAATTGCTTTAGGTTTAAATATTTTGTTACTGATATGCTTGAGGCAAAGGCAATGCTTGATTGTCCTGACAACCCGAGTGCAAGGTATTCGATGTTAAAATCAGAACTTTTAAAATATCTCCAAACAGAGAAAAAGCGAAATATACAGTCTAAATCTAAAAAGGATTTGACAGTAATCCCAGTGAGTCAAATTCCAACGCAAAACAAGGAGTCCTTATTATCTGATCGTTGGAACAATTGGATGAAGAGTTGAAATCAAATAATTTAGACATAATTCTTGCAATTTTAGATATATTTTATTTTGTTTATTCATGCATTACCGCGATTTGTATATTTTTTATTTTGAATTTTTTAAATAATAATTTAGAATTAATTGAAATAATTTCAACTAATTATCATTTTTAAAAAATTTTCTTTTATTTGTAATTTGGCAAATTTGTTTTCTCTGCTACCTTTGTTGATATGAATCTTAAATCACTTAAAAGTATAAAAAGAGTCCTTGAAGATCATCCTATTTTCAATCGTATAAATTCTTTGGAGGAACTGCGGGTTTTCATGGAACATCATGTTTACGCCGTTTGGGACTTTATGTCATTGTTGAAAAAATTACATTCAGATTTGGTGCCATCGGGTTCACCATGGGTTCCTGGGGCGAATGGCAATATTGTCCGTTTTCTTAATGAGATCGTTATGGAGGAAGAGTCTGACCAGTTACCCTCGACTTCACATTCTCCTAAGTTTGCAAGCCACTTTGAAATTTATTTAAGTTCTATGGAAGAAGTTGATGCTTCCACATTATATATAAATACTTTTCTAGATTTAGTACATAAGGAGGGGATAAATAAAGCACTTAGTTGGTCTGGGCTTCCAGAACCTGCCAGAATATTTATGACCCATACTTTTGATTTAATACAGAAAGGAAAACCTCATGAAATTGCCTCTTCATTTGCCATTGGCAGGGAGAGCGTTGTTCCTATAATGTTTAACCGTATTCTTGATCAAACTAGTTTGTCGCCAGACTTAATTCCTGTTTTTCGTTATTATCTTGAGAGGCATACGGAATTGGATGGCGACCACCATGGGCCCATGGCTCATCAACTTCTTGAAAGTATGTGTAGTGGGAATCCTGATATGGAGAGGGAGATTATTCAGCAGGCGGAGACCAGCATTCTCCAAAGAATTGAATTTTGGGATGGGGTATTGAAAGCTTTACCCTAAATTTCCATCGGTAAATTAAGCCAGTTCAATCTCGATAGTAAATTCATCGCGTGCTCCAGGTGCTACCATGCGTGTTGTTTTATTTTCTGTAGCATTTGGTGGCGACATCCAAGGCTCAATGCAATAGAAAGGTGAATCGGTCTTTGTCCAACTTACAAATGTGAGCCGAGTTCCAGTTTCCGGACCTCCAACCTCGGAAATGCTGATATTTTCTTCTCCGTTAAGCAGAGAAATTTCAGCTTTTGGCTTAGACAATTGATAGAATATATTGTTAACAAGCTCATCATCATTGAGGTTTTGTTCTGATGTCTTCAAATCTTTAGGCACCATCATGCCCCCTTCCTTATATTGAAATACCTTTTTAGCTTCGATCGATAATTTATGATCTTTCATCAAAAGACCTTTCCTCCAGGGCACTTGGAAATAAGGGTGCAATCCGGCTGACCATGGTATTGGCTGACGGCTCTCATTTTCAAGTACTAGACTAATTTGAAGAGTTAAATCAAGAAAGTGATATATGACCGTAAAGTTGTAATCGAAAGGGTAAAAGCTTTTCATCTCTTCTGTTTGAAGCATTTCAACCTCGAAACCTGATTGGTCAATTGAGCGGACAGTAAATTCCGCACGATTGGCAAAACCATGCATTGGCATTTTGCAATGGGAACCGTCAGGTAGCTTCCAGAAATCAGGCTTTCCCTCTAGGTATGATTTTCCCGCAAAGGGAAATAATATGGGTATCCCGCCACTTACAGAGTGAAACTTGTCTTCTTTTATATCTTCAGGCCAATGAATAACATCACGAACGGAACCATCACTCATGTTGATATGCCAGTTCAGTAACTGTGCACCCTTTTCTGGGGATGCCAAAAAGGTAGAGGGTCCAACATCCCAACGCCTAATTTCATGGTTTTGATAGGTGATCTTTTCCATTACATATCAATAGAAGTTTCTTTGGTCTTTGCGCAATGCCAATTATGCCATTAAATATTAATTAGAGGTAAATATAATGTTATTTTTTAAATCCACTTTCTACACCTTCGTAATCTTTTTGATGATTCTGCACAGTGCATTGGGTATCGAAGGCAACAAAACCCTCAATGCAGACAGCAATCAGAGTATTTTGGCGGAAGAGACCTCCCGGCAACTAGAGTCACGTATCGCCTATGTAATACCTATAAAAGAACAAATCGGAGCGCCTATTCTTGATATCCTAAGACGTGGTTTAAAGGATGCTATCAAGAAGGAGGCAGCGATTGTAATCCTTGATATGGATACACCGGGAGGCGAGCTTGGGGTGACACTCGAAATAATGGAAGAGATTATTGAGAACCTGAAAAGATTCAGGGGTAAGATCATCACTTATGTAAATAAAGAGGCAATTTCTGCAGGTGCCTACATTGCCATAGCTACGAGTGAAATTGCTTTCTCTCCACAATCACAAATTGGTGCGGCTGAGGCAGTTAGTGGTGGAGGAAGTAACATTGATTCTTCCATGAAAAGAAAAATCAATTCTTATCTGAAGGCAAAAATCAGGAATTATGCGGGAAATTATCGATACCGCTCCTTGGTAATGTCTGCGATGATGGATGCGAATGAAAGTTTGATTATAGAGGGGGCGCAACTCAAGGCTTCTGATGGCAGTTTGATCAAAAAAAAGGGAGAACTTCTCACATTAACCGGGGAAGAAGCCTGTCAGGTTTATGGTGAGCCGCCAGTGCCCCTACTCGGGTTTGGGGTTTTTGAAAATTATGAAGAAATATTAGTGCAAAAGTGGGGGAATGAAAATTACCAGATTATTGAAATGAATCTACATTGGGCCGAGAAAGTGGGCCTCTGGCTCAATGGCATTGCTCCGCTTATTTTGAGCATAGGATTGGTGTGTATTTTTGTAGAGTTTAAAACACCGGGATTTGGAATCTTTGGAGTCTCAGGAATCATTTTATTGCTGGTCTTTTTTGGGTCAAAATATGTGGCAGGTTTAGCTGGCCAGGAAGAATTAGTTGTTTTTTTGCTTGGTATCTTTTTCATATTGATAGAAATTTTTCTTGTTCCAGGATTGGTTATTCCCGGTGTCATTGGATTTTTTATGATGATAGGGTCAATTTTCTGGGCAATGATTGATGTCTGGCCTACACCGGAATTCACCTGGAGCTTTGAAGTCTTTCGCCTTCCTTTCTGGGAGCTTATAATGTCTCTTTCTATAGCAGTTGTACTCGGGATTTTTGTCTCCATTCTGCTACCTCGAACACCATTATGGAAGCGGTTAGTTTTAAGTGAAACCCTCGGTAAAGGTTTACCCTCGAAATCAGCTAACAATTCATTGCTTTGCGTTGATGGAATGTATGGAAAAACTGTTTCTGAATTATTTCCATCAGGTCAAGTGGAAATAAACGGTAAGCGTTATGAAGCACGGGCCATACATGGGAAAATTGAGAAAGGGGAGAAAATAAAAGTGATTAAAACAGCATCTATGGATTTAGTTGTAGAATTGGCATCTTCATGACACTGGTAATTTGTATTATTACACTTAGCTATGCCTTGATCGCTTTTGAGGTTATTATACCTGGTGGGTTGCTTGGGGTTCTTGGTTTCATGGGTTTGATTGCCGCTGCCTATTTATCTTATTTGGAGTTTGGTGGTTGGTTCGCCCCATCGATAACTTTTCTTGCCAGCGGGATAGGTGCATTAGCGTTGATTTTATTTGAATTTAAGTGGTTGTCCAAAAGCCCGCTTGGACGGAATTTATTTCTCAGTAAAACCGTTGAAGCGACTAGCAACTCATTTTCTCGGGAAGAAAATTTAATTGGATGTGCGGGTATATCCATCACTGACCTTCATCCCGAAGGCTTGGTTGAAGTTAATGGTAAGGAGTATGATGCTTCTAGTGAAAGCGGTTTTCTGCCCAAAAATGTGTCAATTAAGGTTACGGGTATTGATGATTTTACAATACGCGTTAAGTCAGTCAATGATTAGAAGGGTTGACCTTAGAACACATTTTTACCACCAATAGTTTGAACTTTGTCACATACTACTATGCTTGAATTAATTATAATTGGGTTACTCTCGGTCATAGGACTCGTTGTCTTGTTGGTCATAATGTCGTTTTTTAACACTTGGTTAAAAGCATTCCTGTCAAAGGCAACTGTTGGATTTAGTACCTTGTTAGCCATGCGACTCCGGGGTGTTCCGGTCGGATTAATTGTGGATGCTAGGATTACAGCAGTTAAGGCAGGTATTCCTCTCGAGACAGACCAATTAGAAGCACATTACTTAGCCGAAGGAAATGTCGTGCAGACAGTCCAAGCTTTAATTGCAGCCTCTAAGGCAAATATTTTTTTGGAATGGGATCGTGCCTGTGCCATCGATTTAGCTACGAGGGGAACAAGTAAATCTGTGCTTGAAGCAGTACGCACATCTATTAACCCCAAAATTATTGATTGCGTAATTGAAGGACGCGATACGATTGATGGAGTTGCCAAGGATGGCATTCAGGTAAAAGTTCGTGCAAGGGTTACAGTGCGCAGTAACTTAGATCGATACGTTGGTAGTGCCCAAGAGGAGACGGTCATTGCACGAGTTGGCGAAAGCATAGTATCAACGATTGGATCTTCAGAGAATTACAAAGTTGTTCTTGAAAACCCTAATTCTATTACCGAAAAAGTTTTGGATCGAGGACTTGATCAAGGGACCGCCTTCGAAATACTTTCTATTGATATCGCGGATGTTGATTTAGGTGAAAATAGAGGTGCCGCCCTTCGTTCTTCGCAAGCTTCAGCTGACAAAGAAGTCGCCCAAGCCCAAGCGGAAATTAGAAGAGCTGCTGCGGTTGCCTTGGAGCAGGAAAATAAAGCTAAGGTTCAGGAAATGCAGGCAAAGCTTGTCGAAGCTGAATCTCAAATTCCATTGGCGATGGCGGAGGCTTTTCGAAGTGGCAATCTTGGGGTAATGGATTACTACAGATTAAGGAATGTAGAGGCCGATACTGGGATGAGAGAGAGCATATCTAAAGGGGTAGATTGATAATCTATTGATTGTTTAACATTTACCTGCCGATATGCCGGATATTCCACTAGATACCCTACTGATAATTGGGTTAGTTATTGCATCATTTATTGGCAAACTGACTCAAAAAAAAGCACCTATCCCAAAGGCAGGAAATAAAAAGCCGGACTCTACCCAAGAAGATCCAGTAAAGGGTTCGCCAAGTTTAGAAGATGTTCTTAAAGAGGTCTGGAGGAATTTCAATGATTCTTCGGATGAACCTAAAAATGAACCTACTACTGAAATACCTGCACCTTTACCAAGAAAAAAAGAGCTTCTAAAAAAGAAAACATTAGAAAAAAAAGAGCCCCAATCTTCTTACAGGATCGAAAAAGAGCCGATCTTTTCTTACGATCATGATTCAAGGGAAACAGGAACATTTCTAACCGTTACTGGAGACTTGAAGAATTCCAATAAATCACTGCGAAAAGCATTTTTGCTTAAAGAAATCCTAGATCAACCGGTATCAATCAAGAAGTCTTCTTTTTGATAGCTGTAAGTTTTTCACTTTTTTTCACTTTTTTATTTTTCAAACTATCATTGAGTGCTTGAAGCATGCATCTCTTGTTCCATGTGCAAGTGTTTGGGAACTCACATTCTTTACCCGAGCATAAAATGTTATCATGTGACCTTTTCATCGTTGAACTTTATGATTAAATGGAAAATTTGTGAAAGAAAATAATGGGTAAATTAAATGGAAAGCAGGAGCCATGTTTTGGAAATTTTCACTGTAATAATGCATGCATGACATGAATCACAGAAAGTTAATATAAGTATTTAAAATTAAATCAACAATGTGAATTGCAAGTGTTTAACAATTAGAACCTTGAAGGAACATTCATAATCAGGCGAATCAGATTATAGAAGAAGTTTTACCAAGAAGTAAAAAGCGTAAGTATACAGAGGTAAAGTGCTTGCAAGAATCATGGGTAACTGATAAATATTCTCCCTTTAATTTTTTCCCACCCCTGAAAACATCATGTCTGAACTAAGCGAATTGACTTTAAAGGTATCACCACGAGAGAAATCTGGCCGTAATGCTTGTAAGAGCCTGAGAAATGCAGGAAGAATCCCTGTCATACTTTACGGGAAGGCTTTGAATAAACCTTATTCTGTAGATGATAAAGAAACGAGAATGTTGCTCCGCAAAGCTTCAGGAACTTCATCTCTGCTTAGACTTCTAGGCGATAATGGTGAGGATGAATTGGTATTAATAAAGGACCTTCAGAAAGACCAAATTAAAGATAAGATTCTCCATATTGATTTTGTCCAAGTTACTCGAGGAGAAGATCTTCAAACAAAAGTTCCCTTGGTCATTTCCGGTGAAGCAGAGGGAGTTAAAAGCCAAGGAGGTATCCTTGAAATCCTTGCGAGTGAAGTGGAAATTAAATGTCGCCCAAGCAACTTACCTTCACAAGTGACGCTTGACATAAGTGCATTGGAACTCGGTTCTAATCTTCAGATTAGAGATCTTCCTAAACTAGAAAATATTGAATATACGGATTCTCCTGACATGATTCTTGCATCTTGCGTAGGTAGCGCAAGCGGAAGGTCAGGTGCCGATGATGATGAGCAGGAAGCAGTCGCAACTGAAGAGGAAGAAGCAACAGAATCAGATGCTTCTCCAGTAAAAGAGTAAGCTCATTACTTTGCTATGAGTTGTGAAAAAATACGGCATAATAGGTCTTGGAAATCCGGGCTCACATTATACCGAAACTCGACACAACATCGGTTTTTGGATCCTCGATGAATTTGCCAAGCAAAACGAGGTTACATTCAGTCGAAACGAGAAATTTGGGGCAGATACTTGCAAGTATTTGCATAAAAGTAGTTACCAAATTCTTTTGATTAAACCCTTTACCTTCATGAATAATTCAGGAACCATGTTACCCTCTTTGTTGAAATATAGTGGCTTTGGTGATTCTCATATTACAGTTGTTCATGATGAACTGAATCTTCCTCTGGGGGTGCTCAAGGTTTCGAATTCAAAGGGTGCCGGAGGGCATAACGGAGTTAAAAGCATTATGACCGCACTAAATACCCCCTTTACAAGAGTTAGAATAGGCATTGGCGGAAAGCCCAAACCAAGTCAAAGTCTATCCAGTTATGTTTTATCCAGTTTTAATCAAGTGGAATCAGAAATTCTGAGTAAGAGACTGCCTCATTTTTTAGATGCACTTCATTCAATTATTGAAACTGGAGTAGAAAAAACCATGAACATTTTTAATCAAGAAAAACAAATCGAAACCACCTCATGAATAAGAAAAATTATCTTGCGACTATTGTATTTGATCCTAGAGGATCGGATGGAACATCAGACGAAATGATCCCCAAATTAAGTGAAATTATTCGTCAATCGGATGGTGAAGTCACTAAAGTAGAGAATCAAGGTAACCATGACTTTTCTTACCCACAGAAGAATGGGTTATCAAGCGGTACCTTTTTACAATTTGAAATATCAGGACTCCCTACAACACCAGATACGCTCAAGAAAAAACTCAAATTAGAAAAAAAGGTTGATAGAGTCTTGATCGAAAGCTTGTAATTTTACAGATTACAATATTCTTTTCCTACTATGGCCTCACTAAATAAAGTATTACTCATTGGAAACTTAACTCGTGATCCTGATGTTAAAATGATGACCAACGGTCGTCCTGTTTGTAATTTCGGTTTAGCATTGAATAGGTCTTACAAAGACTCCGAGGGTAATAAAAAAGATGAAACTACCTTCGTAGATGTTGAGTGTTTTGGTCCAAGGGCTGAAGCAGTTGGGCGTTTTTTTACAAAGGGCCGTGCCATTTTCGTGGAAGGTAGACTAAAATTAGACCAGTGGGAGTCGAAAGAAGGAGAGAAAAGAAGTGCAATACGAGTTGTACTCGACAATTTTGAATTTGTTGACTCTCGTCAGGAATCTCAAAATAACCAACCAGATGGTAGTGCAACATCTTCCGTGCCTTCTACTCCTAGTCAATCAAACAGCCCAGCAACAAATACAGCTGTACCTAAGTCTTCAGATCCAGAATTAGATGAAGATGTTCCTTTTTAATTTTACCCATATATATTATGCCACAAACAGAAGTATTACTCGTAGAACATATAGATAACCTCGGATCCGAGGGTGATGTAGTTAAAGTGCGTCCAGGATACGCCCGTAATTATCTTATTCCCCGCAGTAAGGCAGTGCCCTTAAATCATGCAAACAAGAAAAGGTTAGATGCCCTCAAAGTCGCTCGTGCTGCAAGGGAAACTGAAGAGCTGCAAAAATCACAGGATATAGCTGCCAAGCTTAATGATACCTCTATTGCGGTCGCGGTTAAGACCGGGGCGGGTGGTAAACTTTTTGGTTCTGTGACCTCTGCTCATGTTCTGGAGAAGCTCGAGGAAAAAGGATTCAAGCTTGATAAAAGGCATTTTTCTAAATTTTCCCCAATCAAGGAACTTGGCCAGACGACCATTAATGTGTCTTTGCACAAAGATGTATCTGTGGATATCAAATTAGAGGTTGTGTCTGAAAATCCTATCGAGGAAACCGAGTAACTATTCATTTTTGAGGGGAAGTTTAAAACCGAATGCCATCACCTCCTTCTCTTTCACATGAAAACAAGCAGGTTGGTTTTAACCAAAACCTAACTACTTCTGCTATGCCTTCGACCCTTGAAGGTAAATCTCTCCCAAATAATATTGATGCGGAGCAAGGCTTATTGGCTGCCTGTATTGTTGATTCTTCCGGAGAAGTCATCGGGCGCTGTATCGAGCAAGGTGTCGGGCCTGATCACTTCCATTTTCATAATCATCAGCTCATTTTTGATGCCCTGATTCAGCTTCATCAGGAGAACAAAGAAGCAGATGAAATTTTAATAGCAGAAAAATTATCCGCTTCGGGTAATCTAGAAACTATTGGAGGAAAGGATTCACTTTTTGATCTGTCCGCCCGAATAGATACTACGGCCCATGCCCCCTACTGGCTAGATATAGTCAAGCAAAAGGCTATTCTTAGAAAATGCATAATGGTCGCTTTTGAAATTATTGATGGAGCGAATCAGATTCAGGGTAATGTTGATGATTTTCTGGCTACCATGGAGCAACGAGTTTGCTCTTTAGGCGATGAGCAGAATGTTCGATCTTCGGTCCCTTTTAAAGAACCTATTCAGCATGCGATGGAGCAGATTCAGCGAATGTTATCGCACGAGGAAATGGACGGGCTTCTTTCTGGTTACAAAGACCTTGATCAACTTACCAATGGATTTAAACCTGCTGAAATGATTGTCATAGCGGCTAGACCTTCCGTTGGAAAGACAAGTTTAGCCATGAACATTGTTGAAAATGTTGCTTTTTCGCCCAAATATCAGGATTCCCCCAAAAACCTTCTAGTCTTTAGCTTAGAGATGAGTGCGACATCGCTGGCAATGCGTATGATTTGTGGACGAGCTAAAGTGAATATGAATGACTTAAGAAGGGGCTTCGTTCCCAAAAAAGATGCAGAAACTCTCAATGCAATAAGTCGTGAATTTCAAGAAGCCTCATTGTGGGTGGATGATACCAGTGGTTTAAGCATCAACCAAATAAGAGCGAAAGCAAGAAGACTTAAAACTCGGAAGAAAATTCACCTTATCGTTATTGATTATCTTCAACTCATTTCCGGTGATGCCAGAGCCCAGTCCAGAGAAAATCAAATTTCAGATATCTCTCGTGGGTTGAAAGCGATGGCAAAGGAATTAGATGTCCCTGTAATTGTGTTGAGTCAGTTAAATCGTGATTCTGAAAAAGAACGACGAGATCCCAGGCTTTCAGATTTACGAGAGTCTGGCTCCATTGAGCAAGATGCCGATATTGTAATGCTTTTGGGTAAACAGCGAAAAGGTGAAGATATCAGAGAAGTGGATCAGGATCCTGAGGCGGCGAATTCAGATGAAGATTATGAACCCATCTCTTTGTTATTGGCAAAGCAAAGAAATGGACCCACTGGAAGGATTAATCTCGCATTTCGTCGAAAATTTACGAGGTTTGAAGTTCTTGAAGGAGAACCACGACTTAATTAACTGACATGATTCATCGAATTCGACCCTTGTTTCCCCTAATAATGCTTTTCTCAGGCATTGCTATTCTGTGGGCACAAGTTGTCCCTGAAGGTAAAGAAATATTATCGATAGAGGTAGTCATGGAGGGCCCAAAGACTTTGGGTAAATCTTTTTTGCTCCAAAATTTACAGGTTGAAGAAGGGATGGCATATGATCCATCATCGATAGATAAATCGATTCGCAATCTTGTTGCAACTGGTGCGGTTGATGATGTGAAAGTTTTTTATGACCCCAAAAATTCTACTGACAAAGGAGTGGCCCTTATTTTTAAAGTCCGGGCAAAACCTCGCATCAAACAAATCTCCTTCTTGGGAAATAAGAAGCTGTCCAATAAAAAACTTGAAAAAACAATTTCGTTAAGTGTTGGGGATTTGTTTGATGACTCTGACTTTAAAGCCGACCAGGTTTTGATCGAAGAACTGTACACGGACAAAGGTTATTGGAATGCCAGCGTTTCGAGTGAGCTAAAAACACTTAAAGGTAGTAATGATGTTTCAATCCTTTTTAAGATTATAGAGAATGAAAAACGAAAAATAAAAAGAATTAAATTTGTCGGAAATAACTTACTTCCAGCAAAAACTCTCTTAGGGGAAATGGAAACGGCTACATGGAAGTTTTGGAGGTTTTGGTCAAAACGTTCTCGATATCGACCCTCCGTTTTAGAGGAGGATATTAACAAACTAAAAACAATTTATCGAAATGAAGGCTTTTTAGATGTAGGGATTGATCAAAGCGGTATACAGGTCAAACCAAACGGGAAGAGTAATTTAGATTTAGTTATCAATGTAAAGGAAGGAGATCGCTCTTACTTTGGTGGCTACAAAATCGTGGGTAATGTAATTTTAAGTACGGATTACTTAATGGATGACTCAAGTGCTGATTCAGGTAACAAATTTGTAATCAAAAAAGGGGATCCCTACTCGCCTGCGGTCATAAGTGATGAGGTTTCTCGTTTGCGCAGAAAATACGGGGAAAAGGGCTACCTTGATGCGAGAGTGCGGTCAATCAGAACCCCTAATTTAGAAACAAACCAAATAGATTTGAAATTTGAGATCACTGAAAACAGTAAATTCAGTGTTAACAGCATTCAGGTTCGTGGTAATGACAAAACAAAAACTATTGCCATCATTCGTGAACTTGCTTTAGCCCCGGGTGAGACCTTCGACCTGCTTAGAATGGAAACGAGTGAGGCCAGGCTCAAGAATACACGCTTTTTTGAAAAAGTTAATTTGGATGATGAGCCGATTAACTCCAAAGACCCTGAACTTCAAAATAGTCGCCGTAATTTAGTTGTCGATGTCGAGGAAGGAAGAACTGGACATGTATCTTTTGGTGTAGGGTTCAGCACCCTAGAAAAGGCAATGATGTTTGCTGAGTTCAGGCAGGGAAATTTTGATATCATGCGTTGGCGCACTCCTCACCCTTTACAAGGTGATGGTCAAAAATTCAGATTACGCTTAAAGCTTGGTTCCAGAAGTAATGAGGTCCGCCTGGCTTTGGAAGAACCTTGGTTTTTCAATCGAAGACTTGCCGCCGGCTTTGAAATTTTTCGGGAGAAATCTGATTATTACAGCTCCTATTACGATGAAATGAGAGCCGGCTTTGAAGTATATTTCCGAAAAAGGATATTCGAATTAGTGGAGGGTCGCCTCTTCTATCGCTTTGAAGATGTTAAAATAGATGATATCAGTACAAGTCTAACCCGCCCTAGATTTATCAAAGAAGAAGACCTCACAATTTCTAAGGTCGGGTTAACCCTTAGCCGTGATACTAGAGATTCTATTCTTTTCCCATCGGAAGGAAGTATATTTACGGTTCGTAAAGAGTTTGCCGGGGGCATGTTTGGTGGAGATGCTGACTATGGAAAACTCGAATTTCAAGGGGCTCGCTTCTTTAAAACTTTTGACCCTATGGACCAAGTTTTTTCTATAATGGGTCGAAGTGGAACTCTCGGAAGGTTTAACGGAGAGGATGCGGATGTGCCTTTTTTTGAAAGATTCTTTTTAGGTGGTCCATACAACTTGAGAGGATGGGATTACCGTGATGCTGGTCCACAGGATGGGGCCGAACCCAAAGGTGGTAATTCTTATTCTTATGCTGGGCTGGAGTATACTTTTAAAATAGCGGACCCTCTAAGATTTGCTTTGTTTTATGACGGAGGATATCTGCGGGAGGGAGATTTTAAACTTTTTCCTGGAGACGATCAAGAGGGGTGGCATGATAACTGGGGTTTAGGAGTTCGTATTATGGTTATGGGCATGCCCTTACGACTTGACCTTGGTTTTCCTTTAAGTGACCCTACAAACACCGGCGGTTCTCCTCAATTCCATTTCTCGGGTGGTACCCGATTTTAAGAATTCCTTACGCATTATATTATTATGAAAATACTAACTATTCTCACACCAGCACTGCTTTTATTTGTTGGTTCTTTTCTTCATGCCCAGAAAATTGCAGTTGTCGATGTACAAAAGACATTTGATGGTTATCAAAAAGTAAAAGATGCCCGTGAGAGGCTTGACCGCTCGAAAAAAATAGCGGTCGAAGAATTGGAAATCTTTCGTGATGAATTGGAAAAGATCGTAAAAGAGCTAAAAGAAATGGAAGAAAAGCTAAATAATCCTAATATTGAAAGCTCTGATCTTAAAATCAAATATCAAGAAAAGTTAAAGAAAGCTAAAGAAAAGCAAGAAGATATGGTTGCTTATGATAAGCGTGCCAAAGCTACCATTTCACAGAGACAACGAAATTTGCTTGTTGAGCATTTAGGAGATATCCGAGCTGCAGTAAATAAAGTGGCTTCAGCTAAGGGCTTGGATTTAGTTATGAATTCATCCGAAACTCAACTTGGCGTGTTTTACTCAACCGAGAAGTTGGATATCACAAAAGATGTAATTTCAGCCCTGAATACATCAAAGAAATAGTAACCTTAAGGTTTCTGGTTTTCTTCAAATGTGAAGTGTGATTTAAATTTAAAGGAAATATGCGGCTTGTTTAAGCAAGCCACTAAAGTTGGCAGTTGTGATCTTTTGGATTTATCAGGAATTGCCTCCCTTACAGAAGCCGTACAGGGGGATGTTTCTTTTTTGGGTAACCCCAAGTACAAAAAAGATGTAAAAAATTGTAAAGCCTCCCTTGTTCTAGTTCCTACTGATTTGGAAGAAGCCCCTCAGGACAATCAAATATTCATTAAATTAGATGACCCTTCTCATGGGTTAGCCATCATCTGTAAATTTATTGAAAGCAGAATTTATCCGGCTCCAGAACCTGGCATTCACCCAACCGCTTTTGTTGAAGATTCTGCTAAAATTGATACCTCTGCCTCAATTGGCCCCTTTTGTTACATTGGCAAAGATGCCAGTATTGGTGCTGGTTCCCAAATTTTATCTCATTGTCACATAGGGGCGGCTGCAAAGATTGGAGATCAATGTAAGATTCACCCTGGAGTTAAAGTTTTATCCCGTTGTGAAATTGGAAATAGAGTGATCCTAAATGCCGGGGTGGTGATTGGCTCTGAAGGTTATGGCTTTGAGCAGGTTAAAGGAGAGAATGTAAAAACACCTCATCTCGGTATCGTAGTTGTTGAGGATGATGTCGAAATTGGGGCAAATACCTGTATCGATCGAGCTAGGTTTGAAAAAAGTTTAATTGGGACTGGCACTAAAATTGATAACCTAGTGCAAATTGGTCACAATGTAAAAATAGGTAAAGATTGTCTCATTGTTGCACAAGTTGGAATTGCCGGCAGTGTTCGTATGGAAGACCAGGTCATTGTAGGAGGTCAAGCAGGCTTCGCGGGTCACCTGAAGATTGGCAAGCGTGCTAGAATAGCGGGTCAAGCGGGTATTACAAAAGATGTGGAGCCGGGTGCTTTTTTAAAGGGAAATCCCGCCCTTCCTGTCCAATTAGCTCATAGACTGTCAGTTTTACAAAGAAAACTTCCAGATTTATTTATTAGGTTTGCTCAAATCGAAGGCAGGAAGTAAGGGAAGACTATGCAAAATGGAACTGGACTAAAGATTTTTAGCGGAAAGTCGAATGAACCGTTGGCTAAAGAAATTTGTGAATATTTAGATGTTCCTTTGGGTGATGCTCTCGTAACTGCTTTTCCTGATAACGAGAGCTTTGTGCGTTTTAATGAAAATATTCGTGGAACCGATGTTTTCTTAGTTCAGTCAACTTCTTCTCCGGCTAATCATAATGTTATGGAGCTGCTTATTATGATTGATGCAGCGAAGCGTGCGTCTGCAGCAAGGGTCACGGCGGTACTACCTTTCTTTGGCTATGCTCGCCAAGATCGCAAGGATCAACCAAGGGTCCCCATTACTTCTAAACTTGTGGCCAATTTACTGGTAGCCGCAGGGGTAAACCGAGTATTAACGATGGATTTGCATGCCCAGCAGATTCAAGGATTTTTCGATATTCCAGTTGATCACCTGTATGCGTCTCCTGTTTTCTTTGACGAATTAAAGTCAAAAGATGTGAGCAATCTGACGATTTTTTCTCCTGATGTTGGGGGTATGAAGATGGCCAATGCCTATGCTGAAGTTCTAGGATGCCCTTTGGGCTTTGTGGCCAAAAGGCGGACCGGTGCAAGTACAGTGGAAGCCATGAACCTAGTTGGTGAGGTTGAAGGTCGTGAAATTCTCCTTATTGATGATATGACAGAAACAGCCGGAACCCTTACGGCAGCAGCTAAATTACTTAAAGAGCGAGGTGCACAAAAGGTGACCGCACTTGTTAGTCATTGCGTTCTTAACGATACGGGAAAAGAAAGGTTAAAACAGGGTAACCTCGATGAATTGATTACTACAAACAGCGTAAGTATGAACACAGAGGGTCTTCCGATCCGCCAGATGAGTGTGGCTCCTTTGTTAGGCGAAGCGATAAAGAGAACTCATACTGACAATAGTATATCCACCCTCTTTGAAATCAAAGGCTTTTGACCTGTTTTTCTTTTAAAATAGGGAAACAAAAGTTTTGTGTTTTAACGCTTTTAAAAGGGTGAACAAGTTTTTCTTATCCTTTTTTTTCCTCATATCTGTCCTTCCGGCCAAACAGAGCCTTACGGTAAAAGTTGATTCATCCGATCTCCCGAGGAGTACAAAACTTACCTTACACAGTTACTCTTCTGTCCTTAAGGAAGCGACTCCAGCTGTAGTTTCCGTTACTACCCAACAGTATGTCCCATTGAGATATGGTGGAAGTGCCAATCCTTTAGAAAATTTTCTTCGGCGCTATTATGGTCTCCCTGAAATTGATCAACCAGTTCTGGAAATGGAAAAAGTACCATCAGGAATCGGTTCAGGTGTCCTGGTCTCTGCGGAAGGTCATGTTATAACCAATGCTCATGTTATAACCGATCAAAGAACAGGAAATCCAGTTGAAGAGGTTGTGGTGAAGCTTTCCACAGACCAAGAATTTATCGCAGAAATTATAGGGTTTGATCGGTCAACTGATGTTGCAGTCCTCAAGATTGAGTCTGAAGAGGAGCTTCCATTTGTAACCTTAGCGAACAGTGATCTTTTACAAGTTGGAGATGTAGTTTTTGCTGCAGGTAATCCCTTAGGTATAGGGCTTACAGTTACGATGGGTATTATTTCAGCAACGAAAAGAACCGAACTTGATGTCTTTCGAGGGCAACGAGGAGCGTACGAAAACTTCATCCAAACCGATGCTTCAATTAATCAGGGTAATTCAGGAGGTGCTTTGTTGGACACCAAGGGTAGGTTAATTGGGATTAATACAGCAATTATATCTCAAACAGGAGCAAGTATAGGTATTGGGCTGGCAATTCCTGTCAACATGGTGCGAAAAGTATTAACTGATTTTGTGCAAGACGGCACTGTGAGGAGAGGTTTTTTGGGAGTGGAATTGCTTGAGGGAAAAAGTATTAACGGTGCCCTCGTGGGTAAAGTCGTTCCTCAAAGTGCCGCGGATTTGGCGGGTTTTCAAGCAGATGATATAATTATTAAGGTAGGTAAAATGGCGGTGTCTTCTGTAAATGAGTCAAGGCTGGCTATTTCACAAACGGAACCTGGCACAACTATTCCCATTGTCGTGATCAGAAATAGTAAGGAATTAACCCTGAATGTAACTTTAGATCTTTTAGGGAACAGCGAAAAATTACTTATACCCGGAATTTCCCTGCAAAGCTTAAATCCTAAAGTCAGACTTGATTATGGGATTCCAAGTCAAGTGCGTGGACTAGTTGTTGAGCAATCGACCGGGGAGGAGAAAACTTTTAAAAAAGGTGTAGTTATTGTGGAAATTAACGGAGCCCAAGTAAGCTCAATTCAGGATGTTAATGAGCAGCTAAAAAAAGGGATCAATCGGTTTTATGTATGGTATCGAGGTAAATACTTCTTTCACGCATACCGCATTCCTTAGTTTCCCTTTGGCTAACTACCAGGTTTAACTGCAGGGATACGGGAAAGTTCTTCCGGTAGAGCATCCGGTTCATAGGTGGGAAAGTTCATTTTTAACATACCGTGGAAAGGTGCACGAAGATTTAATTCAGAGGTGGAACGATCAACCAGACTTGTTACTCCGATTAATGAACATTCAAAACCAAGAATGATTTCGATAGCTTCTTTAACCCTCCCACCCTTGGTGACTACATCCTCAACAAGTAAAACTCGGTCCTCTTTGTTTAGGGAAAAATTTCGTCGCAATGCTAGGCGGTCATCAACCTTCTCGAGGAATAGAAACCGAGCCTTTAGCTGTCGTGCGACTTCTTGCCCGATCACGAGTCCCCCCATAGCTGGAGCTACTACTGTATTAATATGAGTGAAAGGAATCTCCTCTATCATAATAGTCGCAAGGCGGGTAACCTTGTCCATATATTGACATACCTTTGCGCATTGGAAAAAATTTGCACTTCTCATGCCAGAGCGAAGTATAAAGTGGCCGTTTAGGAGTGCCTTTGTTTCTTCAAAGATCGAATAGATTTCTTCCTTATATTTTGACATTTTTAAAGAATGGGTAAGCAAATAAATTTAAAATCAATATGATATAGATTTGGTAGTATTAAACGATCAAAATTAGATAAACTGATCAATTGGTCGGTTGTGACCATCCAAGATATATTTCTGGCCCGATAGAATTAAGTTCGTGCGTAACTTTTCTTAAGGCAACCCTTTCTTTTTTGATTTTAGTATCTAATAGAACTTCAGCATCATTCAATGCTTCGACTGCTTTTTTATAAGCGATAGACGGTGAAAAATTTTTAATTTTTGATCGATAAGATTCGCTATCTTTTAAAAAATTAGTTTTACAATCTTCACTGTAAAAAGAAATTTTTCGACCTTCAAAAATACTGATTATATTCGAATTTGATGGTTTCTCTGAAACTGGGCATTGGGTGTTTATGGAAATTTTGTCCTGAGATAATTCATTCGCTTCCTGAACTTCTGTTTCAAGAGTTGTAAGCCGCTTTTTTTCTACAATTGAGAATTCATCAAAATCTTCTTTTAATGTATTATATTTATTTTTGATAGAAAGATAAGTTTGACGGTCAGTGTAAGATTCTCTCAAGAGGTCGACACCTGTTGCTGTAATATTAGTTCTCCACAAGAATATTTTCTGTAGCTTTTTTAACTTTTGGATATGAGAAATGGAGGAATCAGTTAAGCCAGTACTGTAAAGATTGAGGTATTCAATATTTTGTAATTTGGATAAAAATGGAGGGAAAGCATCGGAGATGTTTGTTCCTTCTAAATGTAGTCGAGTAACATTTTTAAACATTGAAAGTAAAGGACCAGATTTGTCTGTGATGCCAGTTTTCCCAAGGTTGAGCCAAAGAATTTGTTCAGATATGGGAAGGAGAGCTTTTGCGGTGGTGTCATCAAAATTTTTACCCATGTAGGATGCATTGACATATAAAGTATTTGTATTTTCAGCAACAGGCATCACAAGAATCCCTAAGTTCTCAATGGTCGCAATCACCTGCTTATCAGCTTGGGAGACGATGGGCAGTTTGGGGACGGCTAAATCCTGTGCTTCTGTCTTTTTTGCTGGCAGACTCTTTAAAACAAGTGATGCCACTTTCCTCGCGGACTCATCTAACTCTGAAAGTTTCAGGTCAAAAGATGCCCCAAGTTCAATCCACGATTTAATAATGGAAAGCTCTTCTTGTGTTACCGGGTTGTGTTCTTCCCCCTCCTCCATCGGAGGCATGGCTTCTTCGTCATCAGGGGGTAGTGTAATTCTGTATACCAGTTCACTAGCTTCTACATCGCCCCCAACGATGATTTCAGCACCTGCCCCGCTTCCCCCTTTTAAGAGCAATGCTTTGGAATCCATCCGAAGTTTCCCTTTCTCCTTATTTGGCCCATGGCAGTGTTGGCATCTTGCCTCAAAGACAGGGTTAATTAAGTGATCAAAAACCAAAAGATTCTGTTTAAGTGTTTCTGAGTGAAGGCTTGGTAGAAGATAAATAAATAATGTAAGTATTAAATATTTCATATCGTTATTGGAAAAAGAATAATGTTGCATATGCTTGTATCAATAAACAGGTAATGCAAGACAGTACAAAAGAACCTAGCAATTTAATTGATTGGAGCAAAGAACTTTGGTTCGGTCTTCTTTTTGTATGCATTGGGTGGACTGTATGGCCTCTTATGGTTTATTTTTTAAGTCGAGCCATTGAAATTGAGTATTTTATGCAGTTAACTCTTAGAGAGTGGGCAGAGGCAAAAGTCTATGGTCCCCTTAAAGACGGGGGCTTTAGGTCAATTTCCCGTGTTGCATTTCTTTTTTCCCCTTGGTTTTTTTCTTTTTTCGTTCGTCTGATCTTAAACTACAGCAAGAAGAATAATGAGGTTACCTAATTAGGTTTCCTTGGTGACTGCAGAACGACGAATACTTACCTGATTTCCTGATTAATTCTGCATGGTTCCCCTGCTCTATGATGCGTCCATTTTCTAAGAATATTATTTGATCTGCATCTCGGATAGTACTCAATCGATGAGCAATGATAAGTGTCGTATTATTTTTAGTTAATTGAGATAGGGCAATCTGTATTTCTCTTTCTGTCTCCACATCAACACTGGATGTTGCTTCGTCTAGGATCATAATAGGTGGTGCTTTTAAAATAGCACGAGCAAGGGTGATTCTTTGTTTTTCTCCCATGCTGAGTCGTATCCCTTTTTCCCCGATGGAAGTATCTATTCCCAAGGGTAGTTTGGAAATAAAGTTCATAGCATTTGCTGCTTTCAATGCTTTTTCAATCTCGCTTGTGCTTGCTTGGGGTGCAGCGAGTGAAAGATTCTCCCTTATTGTGGTATCAAATAAAAATGGATCCTGAGATACAAACCCTATGTTTTCCCTCAGGTTATTTAATGTAAGATTTCGAACATCTGTACCCTGGATTGATACTGACCCATGGGTTACATCATAATAACGTAACAATAAGTTCGCAATTGTACTTTTCCCTGCACCCGTTGGACCGACAAGGGCCGTGGTTGAGCCATGAGGAATTTGGAAACTTAAGTTTTCCACAATGTTTGTCTTCTGATTGTAAGAAAAAGTTACATCAGAGAAGGTAACTGTATGGTTGTTTTTGGGAAAAAGCGTCGGACTTATGGGGCTTTTAATATCGACATGGGTGTCGAGAATCTCAAAAACTCGTTCTCCCGAAGCTTTTCCGGCAGCCACTAGGTTGTTGATTGAAACTAATTGCCTCACGGGTTCGTAAAACATGTTTGCGTATAGTAAAAATGCAAAAAATTGCCCAGTCGTAAAATTTGGATCTGTTTTAAGTAAGTGAGCGCCCATACCTACAACGGCCAATATACCGAGGGAAGATGTAAAGCTAGCACTAGGTCCCTGGATAGACCACCTGTACATTGCCTTAAGTGATCTCTTCTGTAATTCTATACCAATATCCCGGAACCGCTTTCTTTCCCTTTCGGCAAGCGAGAAAGAATGGATCAAGCGATTTGCCTGTATATCCTCCACCAGGAGTGCATTGAGCTTACCAGATGTTTGTCTAACGGCTTTCCAATTTTTCTTGGAAACTTTTGCATACCGAAAGGCCATAATGATAAGAATGGGAAGAGGTAGAAAAACCAAGGCTGCCAAGCGGGGTTCTTGCCCAAACATCATGATGGTCACACCCAAGAGTGTGAGGACTGCAATAATCCCCTGCTCGGTTCCATCTAGGATAGCACGTTCCACATTTTGAACATCCTCAACAACCCGAGAGGATATATCACCACTCTTTCTTTGGTCGTAAAAACTAATGGGAAGATGTAACAACTTGGAGTGCAAATCTTCTCTAAGTTGAAGGATGACCTTTTGTTCGAGTTTATTATTAAAACGAATCCGAAGGCAATTTAGCACTTCTTTACAAAAGAAAAGGATAGCGATTAAAGAAATTCCTTGAAAAAGCGTATAACTATTGGAGTCATAATCGTAAAATATAGAGTCTAATACCTTTTGTATAATTGTTGGTACAAGTACAGCTACCAAGGTAATTAAACCAGCAAGAGAAAGGGTGGTTAAGAAAAGAAACTTGTGTTTGAATAAATACAAACTAACTCTTCCTATGACCCTGGGATTACTATGTGCAGACATTATATTTTTTACTGAATTTACTTAACCTTTTACTAACGACAAAATGACTATTCTAAAGCATGGACCAACGGGTGCAACTATGTTGGACATTCCTTCTCCTTATCAAGCCCACCCGAATGGTCTGCTCCACTTGCCTCGGTTTATTGCCAAGATAAAAAAATTTTTAGAAAATAAGTTACCCGAAAGCTATCAACGGAATTTCACTAAAGGTTTTGATGGTTTCTTGTGTTTGCATTTGGGGGTTGAGCCAAGTGATGTTATTAATTGCGTCAAAAATGCCAAAGATGAAGCCGAGATGGCTCAAAACCTCCAGGCATTATTCCCAAAGGAGCTTAATGCTCCTGTCTGGAACCGAAAAGTTGTACAAATGGGAATGTCTGACTTAGCTCTTGAGAAACTTAGGGAAGTTAAAAAAAACTTAGGGGCTGCTGACCGAGGAGATTTAATTTCTTTTGCAGATGTTATTGATTTTGATGAGGGAAAAATATCTTAGGCTAAGATTTCTCTACTCGTTTAACTGTGAGCAATGTAAGGTCATCGCGATCTGAATCTGCGGTTGCAAACTTTTCCATCTTTTCAAGAATTTTAGTGTTTAATTCTGCGGGAGCCAAAGGGCTATATGACTTCAGGCATTCTGCTAGCCTCGTGACACCAAATTCTTCCTGTTCATGATTCTCTGCCTCCGTAATACCGTCTGTGTAAAGAGTCAGTGCATTTTCGGGTGTAAATGGAACGGTATAGTCTTCGATCATTTCCTCAAAAACTTCTTGGGGAACCATACCGACTGCCATTCCACTTCCATTTAGTTTATTAACTTTGCAAGGGTTGGAACCAGTAGATAGGAGAGCCGGTTCATGACCTGCACGTGAATAGGTAAGGGTATTATTTTCAGTATCAATAATAGCTAAGAAGACTGTAATAAACATGTCTTCTCGAATTCGGTGTTCCAATTCACTATTTAACTTCTTTAGCACATCTGAGGGCTGTCTAGATTTTGTTAGGTAGTGCCTGAGGTTTGTCTGGCATAATGCCATAAGTAAGGACGCTGGAACACCTTTTCCGGAGACATCTGCAATGGAAACTGCAAATTTGTGAGAGCTTAACTTTTTAAAATCATAAAAGTCTCCACCCACTTGTGCTGACGGTACATAATGGGCACTTATTTCCAAACCTTTGCAGTCAGGAAAATTCTGGGTTAGGAAAAGCTCTTGTACCTCACTGGCTAACCTTAGGTCAGAATCCATTCTAGACTTTGAAATCCGTAAGTTCATTGCATCTGAATTGCGAATTGCCAGTGCAGATTGCTCGGCAATTGAATTTACCAAGGAAAAATCTGTCTCAGTGAAGGCTAGACCATTAGCAGGGTTGGCCACCACGAGTACCCCCATTGTTTTATCGTTATGGACCAAAGGTGAATAAATAATAGACTTAACAACCAGAGATGGATCTGCGTGTTTTACAACGCGGGGGTCTGCGAGGGCGTTTTCAATATAAACTGATTTTCCAGTTTTGGAAACTTGGCCAACAATGCCTTCACCTTCTTCTAGAATTTCAGAATTTAAAACTTTTTCAAGAAACCGAGCTCTTGGTTCGGAGGAATCTTTATCTACCAAATTCTTAATTGTTCTTTGAGGTGGGAATAGTCCTTCCACCGCCACCCCCTGCAATCTTTTATTGGGCAACTTTTCATAAATACAGGCACTCATGGCACCGGTGGTTATGACAGCGGTGTGTGCAATACGGTGATATAAATCTTTTTTGGCAATGCCTTCTCCGATTGCTACCGCTAGGTTATGCATGAAATTAACGACAATTTCTTTTTCTTGCTCCAAACGGACAATTCTGTCCGATAAAAGATTGTTGGTTTTGCGATTTTTTTTGTGTTTGTAAAACCAAAGGAGGGAGGTCAATAGAATTCCTGAAATTGCAGATAAAATCTCCATGCTATTCAATTCACGCCTCTTCCTCTTTTTTTTGTTCCAGAAACTTTACAACATCACAGAAAAGTTTTTGATTTTTTTGGTTCAAGTCCATTAACGATTTATGGGCTTCGTAAATCAAGCGAGTAGAGGCTTTGGCGTCAGCTGCACTTTCATCTATCGCCATGGCTTCATCAAGCTCAACAAAAGATTCTGTACTTACAATAGCAATCTTATGAATACCTAAATTTCGAACGGTTTCAAGGTTCCTATCTCGCAAGTTGAGCAAAGTTAAGCTTCCGGAAGATTTAACTTTGATTGCCAAGCTGACCAGAATACCAAGAAAAGTACTGTCAATACTTTTGCATTGATCAAAGTCTACAACAAAATTGGTTTTGCCTGATTCAAGTCGATTTAAAATGAAATCACGAACTGGACTACAATTCAGATATGAAGCTTTGTCCGAAACCCGGATAAAACATCTTTCGGGAGTATCGTGGACTTGATAAGCAATATTTTTGTCCACTGTGATTTCGGAACTTTAGGAGTAATCTGCTTGAACGAACATTTTATATGCTCAGCGACTATTAGTTCTTCAAATAGCTGCTTTCAAAGCATTAAAATCAGGCAATTGTTTCGGATCATCTGAGGACCAAGCAAAGACGATTTTGCCATCTTTTGAGATGACAAAGGCAGCCCTTTTCGATACGCCAGAAAACCCAATAAACTCGTCGTAAAGCACACCGTAATCTGTAGAAGTTGATTTATTGAAGTCACTTAAAAGAGGGAAGTTTAAGTTTTCTTTTTCGGACATAACCTCTTGAGCGAATGGGCTGTCTACACTAATCCCAAAAACTTTTGCGTCCAAGCTTTCATAAGAGGTAAGATCATCGCGTACTGAACAAGCTTCTGCGGTGCATACACTTGTGAAAGCAAAAGGGAAAAAGAGTAGAACCACAGAATTTTGTCCTATTTGTTCGCTAAGCTTTATATCTACAAGTCCGTCAGGCGTTTTAGTTTTTAATGTGAAGTCAGGGGCTGTTGTACCAGTTTCTAATGTCATATAAGGGAATATTTAGAGGATTTATTTACCATATTTGGTAATATTATGTGGTGTTAAAGCAAGACGAATCATAAGGAAGAAGACAAAGAAAGTAAATTCTTCGCTCGTAGTAGCTGATTTATAATTATAGGAGGTAGATTTGTAATTAAAAAATCTATGGAATTATTCGCAAATACAGAGGTTGTCATTGGCCAAGATGAATTAGTTGAAAAAGTAGCCAATGGGAAAAAACTTCGAGTAAAATTCGGAGTGGATCCGACCCGCCCCGACTTAACTTTTGGCCATTTGGTTGTTTTTAATAAACTAAAACAATTTCAGGATGCAGGACATGAAGCGATCTTGTTAATCGGGGACTATACTGCAAGAATAGGGGATCCAAGTGGGCGCTCTGAATTGAGGCCAGAGCTTACGGAAGAAGAAGTTAACCAAAATGCGGAAACCTATTTAGATCAAGCTTTCAGGATATTGGACCAAGCAAAAACGACAGTTCGGCGAAATAGTGAATGGTTTTCTAAGATGTCATTTGCCGATTCTTTAAATTTAACCAGGAAAATGACGGTTGCCCGTATGCTGGAGCGAGACGATTTCAAGAATCGATTCGAATCAAATCAACCTATTTCTATGGTGGAGTTTATGTATCCCCTTATTCAAGGCTACGATTCTGTGATTCTGGAGTCGGATGTTGAAATAGGTGGAAGCGATCAGCTGTTTAATATGCTTGTTGGCAGAACTCTGCAAAAAGACATGGAAATGGCGCCTCAGTCGGTTCTTACGATGCCCTTGCTTGTCGGACTAGATGGTAATCGGAAAATGTCAAAGAGTTATGATAACTACATTGCTTTCAATGATACACCAAAAGATATTTTTGGTAAGATAATGTCTATATCTGATGACGCGATGTCTGAATTTTACCGCTTACTTTTAAACTCCTCTGAAGCAGATATCTGTGAATTCAAAAAACTGCATCCAATGGAAACCAAGAAAAAATTGGCTTTTGAGCTTACGGCCAAATTTTATGATCTAGATACAGCACAGAAAGAGCTGGATGAGTTTTCAAGTGTATTTTCGAAGGGAATGATTCCCGAGGAAATGCCAAGTTTTTCAAGGAAGCAATTGAACTTAGAAAAATATTCTATACTTAATATTATGGACTCCACTGGCATTTTTAAGTCCAAAGGAGAAATTCGGCGCCTGATTATTCAAGGGGGAGTGAAGCTCAACGGAGAACGTTTAGAGGATCCGGAATATCTGGTGCCTAAAAAAGCTGGAATGAATGATCAAATTATCAAAGCCGGAAAGAAGATTTTCATTAAAATCACTGAATAGCTTTGTTTAAAAAGAGTGCAGTTGGACTTGTTTCACAATCTGCTAATTCGGTTGGTATTCCTTGAAAAATCATCTGCCCTCCATGCAGGCCACCTTCAGGTCCCATTTCGAAAACATAATCTGCATGGGAGATAAGATCGATGTCATGCTCGATAACAATTACAGTATTCCCTTCATCCACTAATCGCCTCAAAAGGGAAAACAATTTGATTCTGTCGTCATGATGTAATCCGATCGTGGGCTCTTCGAGTACGAAAAGAGTTGGTTTACTTTTAGGTCGGGTAGAGAACTTTGATTTATCTATGGATTTAGTTAATTCAGAGGCAAGTTTAAGTCTTTGAGCCTCTCCCCCAGAAAGTGTCGGTGAGGGTTGCCCTAATTTCAGGTAACCGAGACCAGTCTCTGTCATCAGTTTAAAAGTATGTTGAAGAAAAAAATCAAATTGGAAAAAATCAACAGCATCTTCAATGGATAATTCCAAAACATCAGAAATATTTTTATTATTCCATCTGAGATCTAGAATTTCATCCTTGAATCTTGATCCATTGCAGGAAGTGCAGGTGATATATGAATCTGGAAGGAAATTCATCTCTAACTTAATTTTACTATTTCCCTTACAAGTTTCGCATCTTCCTCCTTTCACATTGAATGAAAAAGTACTAGGGGTGTACCCAAGTGTTTTGGATTCACGGAGTTGAGCAAAGAGGCTTCTTATGCGATCCCAAATTCCCAAATAGGTTACTGGAGTTGAGCGTGAGGTTTTTCCTATTGGTTTTTGGTCTACTTCGATTGCTTGGCCGAAACAATCACCATTAAAAAGTATACCTTTGTCGGTAATAAGCCTTTGTTTTTTTTCCAAGATTGCACGCTTTACATTCTCAAAGATAATGCCACGAACAAGACTGGACTTACCGGATCCAGAAATACCGCAACATACAGATAATTGACCTATCGGAATATCAACGGATGCATTATGAACATTCCGAAAGTGAGCTTTTTTTAATCGAAGCCAGTTTTTGTTTCTAAGATTATTTTTCCCACTAAGAATAGGAGGTTTAGTAACTGTAGGACCGGTTTTTGATGAATTCTTTAATAGAGATTCTACTTTTTTTAATTTAGACTTATTATTTTTAATTTTACTAACTATTTCGCCCCCTTTTTTTCCAGCTAGTGGTCCCACTTCAATTACTAAATCTGCTTGATTAATTGTCTCCTGGTCATGCTCTACTACGACCAATGAGTTGCCTTTACTTTGCAGTTCACGCAAAGATAGTATTAATCTTTGATTATCTCTGGGGTGAAGACCAATCGATGGTTCATCGAGAACATAAAGAACTCCCGAAAGATTAGAGCCTAACTGTCCGGCAAGTCTTATTCGTTGGGCTTCGCCACCTGAAAGAGAAGAGGTTTCTCTGTCTAAGCACAAATATTCTAATCCTACCTGATGCATAAATTTTAGACGTTCCTGCACTTCTGGAACAATGCTTTTTACAATTTCTTGTGCAAATTGATCTACCTTCAAGTTTTGTATGAATTTTAATACAAGTTCAGGAGGGAGCCCTAAAAGTTCCGGTAAAGAAAGCCGTTTCCCGTTTTGATCAATCAAGACTACATGTCTTGCAATCTTGCCTAATCTCGTACCATTACATTTTGGGCAAGTCGTACCATCTTCAACTTTCCACCAATCTCCACTGGCTGGAAGATCATCTTTCATCCAGTCATAAATTTTACCATATCCCTTACAATATTGACATCTCCCTTTCGAAGAATTCCATGAGAAAAATGATGGTTCAAGTTCTGGGTAAGACTTTCCTGTGATAGGATCGACCCTTTTTGTAGAAAACCAAGTTTCAGCCCTTGCATGTTCATCTGTAAGCAAACATCTACCTTTCCCTACTTCCAAAGCATACCTAACGAAACTCCTAATTTGAGCTTGAGATGGCATTTTTTCCCATTTAGCAACCACGGCTTCAACATCGTGGACACTGTATCTTTCTAAACCGGGGAAGTTTTCGGTTAAGAAAATCTTTTTATCACAGCGAACTTCTTTAAAGCCATGAGCCAATGCCCAATTCACTATCGGTTTATGGTGCCCCTTTCGTCCTGTTATCAGGGGACTGAGAAGTAACTGGGTACCGAATTGCTTGAAATTTTCCTTTAGTTGTACTCGAATATTTTTCTCAATCTGTGACACACTCTTCTTCTCGAGAGGCTGTTGGGCACTGTTTAATTGTATTCCGATCTTGGCATAAAGTAATCGAAGATATTGAGTGACCTCAGTGATAGATCCCACTGTTGACTTCCTTGACCCACGGGTAATTCTCTGTTCAAGAGCAACTGTTGGAGGCATACCATCCACCCTGTCCACATTTGGCTTCCCAACCTGTGTGATAAACTGTCGTGCATAGGACGACATGGACTCCATAAACCTTCTTTGCCCTTCCGCAAATATTACATTAAAAGCGAGGGAAGACTTTCCAGATCCTGATGGACCTGTTATAACAACAAATTCTTTATGAGGAATTTCAACCGAAATATTTTTGAGGTTGTTTTCATTGGCACCTTGTATAATTAGATTTCTATTCTCAATCTTACTTATTTGATTATTCGTTATTTTAATATTAGTGCGTTTAAATAATTGATTTTTGCGATGTAAGATGTTGGCTGTTTCAGTATTGAATTTTCTAAAAGAAACTGGTGAACCTTGCGCAACAAGTTTTCCCCCTTCAGTCCCTGCCTTTGGGCCTATTTCGATAATCCAGTCCGAGCACATGAGAAGCTGTGGGTTATGTTCTATAACAAGCATTGAATGGCCTGCCTGAACGATGGATCGTAAAGCTTGTGTCAAATGGCTGATGTCTTCCATGTGAAGTCCAGTCGTAGGTTCGTCTATGAGTAAAAGCGATGGGGCTGTACCTTTTTTCAAGCCACCCATATATTTAACAAGCTTGAGCCTTTGAGACTCTCCACCAGAGAGTGTGTTGAGGGGTTGCCCAAGTTTTAAGTAACCTAGCCCGACATCCTCTAATAATTTTAGTTTTTTATATGTTTTTGGAAACCTCTTGAATTCTTCCACTGCTGAAGTGATGGATAGATTCAAAATATCGTGAACAGATAAATCACCTAGCTTAACTGTGAGGATATCTTCTTTAAACCTCAAGCCTTCGCAGTAGGTGCAAGGAATTTGGAGATCAGATAGAAATTGCATTTCTACAATATTATAGCCTAACCCTAAGCATTCTTCGCATCTGCCATTACCAGCATTAAAGGAAAAGTCAGAAGAAAAGTAACCCATTCTTTTAGCGTCGTCACTACTTCCGAGAGCTTCTTTGATGGGACTCCATCCATCAGAGTACAGGATAGGGTTTGATCGGGGAGTTTTGGATATTGTATTTTGATCTACGAGCAGTACCTCATTAAATTCTTCGTCCGACGAAACGGTACTTAGTGACGGTTTTTCGGTCAGGGATTTGTAAACGATTTCGTTGATGAGTGTCGATTTGCCCGAACCGGAAACTCCTGCAATACAGACAAGTTTGCCTAAGGGAATATTTACGGAAAAACTTTTCAGATTGTGGAGTGAGGCATTCTTAACCCTTAACTGACCTCTTTGAGCATCAGGCTGATTTTCTTTTTGGCCTATCTTTTTATTATTATCTTTTTTGTTTAACCATTTTGAGGTGATCGACTTTTTTGACTTCATCAAAGCAGTAATTCCCCCTTGAAATATTATTTTACCACCTTCCAGCCCCGGCTTTGGCCCAATTTCAATAATTTTATCTGCAGAACGGATAACCTGTTCGTCATGTTCTACCACACAAACACAATTTCCGGCAGCAGCTAATTTCCTGAGGATTTCAATTAATTTGCCAACATCTTTACCATGAAGCCCTATTGTTGGTTCATCTAAAGCGAATAGTGCATCGGTGAGAGCGGAGCCTAGGCAAGTTGTTAAATTAACCCTTTGAGTTTCACCTCCGCTAAGTGTTTTGGAAGGTCGATCAAGTGAGATGTATCCTAACCCAACATCTTTAAGGTAATGTAACCTAGTATGAATACCTTCGAGAGCTAAGTTCTTTTTTGATTGATCACTTTTCTTACTTTTAGGAATGAGTGAAATGAGTCTTTCGATGGGTAGCTCATAAAGGTCGGGAAGAGTATGACCTTTCCATTTCCAGCATCTGGACTCTTCCACAAGACGTGAGCCCTCGCAATGATTACAGGTGAAATATCCCCTGTATTTGGAGAGAAAAACCCGGACATGCATTTTGTAGGTTTTTTTCTCTAACCATGAGAAGAATCTGGAAATTCCATACCACAGTTCGCTGCCTTCTTGAAATTCTTTATCTCCATTCCAAAGAAAATCCAGTTCTTTGGTAGAAAAATCAGAAAAAGCTCTATTTTGATCTATGCCTAACTTTTTACAATTTCGAAGAAGGTCTTCGTTGCAGTGACTGTACACCTTGCCCGTGAAAGGCTTTATGCCCCCAGATCTTATGCTTTGGGTGTCATCAGGAATAACTTTCTGAGGGTCAATCGAAATGGTTTTTCCAAATCCTTTGCAGTTTGGGCATGCACCCAGAGCAGCGTTAAACGAAAAAAGGTTGGGTTGGGCATGTTGGAAAGCTCTTAGGTTGTGTTTAGACCGTAAGCCTTGAACAAGGTTTTCAAGCTTTCGACCTTCAGTGTCCCTGATTTCTGCTACCCCTTTTCCGAGTTCCAAGGAAACTTGAATGGACTCACTCGTTCTTCTTTGGTGGTTTTTTTGGGCCTTGATTCTATCGACAACAATAAAGATATCATCGGTTATTTCTTCTGGGTGTCGAAGGGAATCAAGTCTTTGGTAAGAACCGCCGATGTATACACGATTATGACCTGCTTTTTGCAGGAATGAAAAGAATGCTGCATTATCTAAACCGGATGGCTTGGTGCAGGTAAAGCCTATGTATATGGCTAAGTTTTGATAAGTTGAAAGGACATGACTTGCTGCCTGTTTCGGTGTTTGATCAACAATTTTTTCTCCAGTAAGAGGGTCATATAAGCACGATGATTCAGAAAACCACACTTTGAAATAATCACAGAGTTCGGTCATCGTGCCTACAGTTGATCGAGAATTTCGGATCGAATTTTTTTGTTCCACAGCAATGGAAGGCCTTGCGTTATAGATGGCTTCCACTTCAGGTCGAGGGAGTGTATCTAAGAACTGTCGAACATATGGGCTAAATGTTTCCACATACCTCCTTTGCCCTTCCGCATGCAAGACATCGAACAGCAAGGTTGATTTACCAGTTCCGCTAAGTCCTGTAATAACCGTCAGCTCCCCTGGACAAATATTTAAGCTAATACCCTTAAGGTTATTATGAGTTGCTCCTTTAACGATTATGTCGGGCGATTTTTGGGACATGGTAATGCGTTCTAGGGCGCATTGAAAAGAAAGCAAATGGCGTCCCGTAGGGGATTCGAACCCCTGTTGCCGGGATGAAA
>ERZ807291.1876-NODE-1876-length-33166-cov-9.668781_pt1 | contig 33166 bp, 32 predicted proteins | sample MGYA00521257_ERZ807291 | MGnify/ENA primary metagenome ERZ807291 (study PRJEB31413, sample SAMN03169783) | marine metagenome | biome: Marine; feature: Water; material: Subsurface seawater | place: North Sea | collected 2011-04-28 | depth 1 m m ...
TACAAAAATTTATTGGAATACACCTTATGATATGTATACCGATGAAAGAATATATCCTTCGCAATATGCAAGACTTAATTATTTTGATAAAATTGATGGTAATTCATCAGATATATATATTATAGAAAACTCTGAATATGATAATGGAATATATGAAATTGCATATTCTACAAGATATAATAGTACTAATCATAGTCCACATTATGTTTTTTCATCACAAAAAGAAATAATTGTTTGGAAATTTAATCAATATGATAATGGTGATTATATTGGAAATCATATTTTTAACAATTTAGGTTATTACGGCGATTGGATAACAATTAAGATGCCTGTTAATATAATACCAACAAAAATAAGATTTGTTTCAATTTTGGAACAGAGTAGTTTTACGAATAGATTACCTAAAAAATATAGATTATATGGATATTTTAATTATTCTTGGGAATTAATTATTGATGATTATATTGATGACGATTATGAATATGAAACTTATAATTCAGTTCCAAATATTGCATATACTAAAAATATAGAAAATGCTAAAAATTATAATAAATATGCTCTAATTGTCAATAAAATCGGCAATACACATGTTCTATCAATGTCTAATTTTGAAATATTTGGAAGAGAAGTATTCGAAGAACAATCCTCGAGTAGTGACTTTAGTAGTGTTCCAGTAACTACACCTATTGCATCAATTAATACTTTAGATAGTAATTATAAATATGTTGTATTTCAAAATACTGGCGAGAATCAGACATCATATAATATTATATTTAATGAAAGTACTGTATGTGATATTTTGATTGTTGGCGGTGGTGGGTCTGGTGGTGTTAGAGATGCAGGTGCAGGAGGTGCAGGTGGTTTAATATATTTAACAAATGTAAATATATTAAATTCAAATTTAAGTGTTGGTAAGGGAGGTGCATCAAGAACTTCAGAAGGACATATTTCTGGTTATAAAGGAAATAATAGTTTTATAGTAATTGATGGTATAACATATACAGCAGAAGGAGGTGGTAAAGGAGGGCAATATTATTATAATAATAATATTGCAGGTAGTGGTGGTTCAGGTGGTGGAGGTGGTGGAAATAATAGTGGAGGCGGTACAGGAAATCAACCATCTTCAACAAGTGGTGGATATGGAAATAATGGTGCTCAGGGAAGTGGTAGTTATTCTGGTGGAGGTGGTGGTGGTGCAGGTGGCGAAGGTACAAGACATAATGGAGATACCGGTGGTAATGGCGGTATAGGTATGGATTTTTCTCATATTTTTGGTACAGAATATGGAGAGAATGGTTGGTTTGCAGGTGGTGGAGGAATGGGTTCGGGTTCAGGTGCAAATGGAACAGGTGGTTTAGGAGGAGGTGGTAATGGATCAAATTCAGGAGACGCCAAAGGGGGAATGGATGGCACAGGAGGTGGTGGTGGGGGGCACCATTCTTCCGGCGGAACAAGTGGAAAAGGAGGTGATGGTATAATAATAATAAGATATGTTCATAATAATATATCTTCCAATTTTTTAGAATTAAAAACAAAAATATTAGATAATGATGGTAATATAATTGAATTAAATAATACTATATTAAATACTAACGAATTAATTCATGGAATTAAAAATGGAATAATAACTTCTTATAACATGACAAAATATGATTTATTTAAAGAAGAAAGATTATACCCTCCATATTACAAAAGCGAAATATTATTACATGAAATATTTTTTATTCAAAATAAAATTTATGGAAATGGTGAATATAAAATCGAATATTCTTCGTATTACGAAAATGATAAACCATTAAATATTTTTAGAAATAATTATTATAATGGTATGTGGAACTTAGATAATTATATTTGGAATAACCAACCATTACCTACATTAACAGCACGATCATTATTTAATGGTATAACATATTTAGGTGATAGTTCTTACAAAGGAGATTGGATTACAATACATTTACCTTATAAAATATTACTAACAAAATTTATAATTGCTTTACTTAATTCTAATGAATTAGATATAGTAACATATAATAATGCTATTTATCATTTTCCACATGATTTTAAAATTTATGGAAAAAATAATAATGAAGACTGGGAATTGATAATTCATAAAAATATAAATAAAACAAATTTAAATAATAAATACGATAATCTTAATGATTTAAATGTAGCATTTGAATATAAATTAACAGATAATGATAGATTGACTAAATTTAAGACATTTGAAAAGTATGGTTTAGTTGTATCTCAAATTGGAGGTAAAGAATATATGAATTTTTCAAAATGGGATATATATGGTAAAGAATTAACTACTATTCTTGATAATAAACCAAATAGTATTCCAACTAAAAAAAATGTTAAATTTTCACAATTATCAAAGGTTTTTGATGATGAATTTAACAATAATAATATTAAAATAACAAATTATTATCGTGAAAATTTAGATAGATATAATATTTCTATACCAAATAATGGGTTAATATCATTATCCGATTTTAAAAGTACTTCTTCATTTACAGATAATATACCATTTGTGGATAATATATATGCTCGATATGAAACAAAATATGAATCATTATACATATCAGATAATATAGTTAAACAATGGTATGATTCTTCGGGTAATAATAGACATATAATAACATATAGAGGTAATCCTATTATTAAATATTTTGAAAAAGGTACTAAAGGAACTATAGGAAACAATTATTTTAATGTTATAAAAGGAGATTATAATAGTGGGTATAAATTGCCTTTCAGATTAAATTTTGATTATACATTTTGTTATGTAGCGAGATATGTTGGTGATAAAAATAATACAACTTATAATAGAAGAATATTTGATTCATCTTCTGGAACAGGACAAAATACATACTGGGGATTTCATGGTAATCATTCTGGTATAAGTCATAATTATAAATCAGGATGGCATACAACTACAAATAAACAACATTCTGAAACTGATTATTGGATGATTGGTATAGAAACGCAAAATACAGCAAGATATAATGGTCAAGATTGTACTAATTATTATCAATATTTAGATACAAGTTATCCGCAAAAATATAATGATTATAATAATGAATTATCAATTAATTATGGATATTATTCTGGAGACACCTATTCAACAGAAACTAGTAATTGGGAAATAGCAGAAATTATTTTTTATAATAAGGAATTAAATTTAGATGAAAAAATAAATGTCGAACAATATTTAGCAAAAAAATATGGTCATATATCTTTTAGTAGTGCTGTTGATAATTTAGAAGATTATAAAACAATTATAAAATCTCAAAATTATGTAAACGATTTGAGTGATATGTGGTATTATGTATATAATGGTTACAAATATGGATATAGTGATGTAACCGATAAATTTTATGGTCCTGCAAACTTTAGATTTAACTTATATAAATATAATGAAGATATAACAAAATATTATTGGATCTTAAATTTAAATAATAATAATTACACAAATTCTAGCAGTAATTATACTAATAGAAATAGTAACTTACAATCATATAATATAAAAATACCTTATGCAAATTCTTATTTGAGTATAGTTTCCGGAGGTGCAGGTGGTGGCGGAGGCAGTCCGTGGATTGGCGGAATATATATAAGTAGGCCATCTTCTGGTCATGTATATAGATATTCAACAACAGCAGCGCCTGGTATATATAGATACTCATTATGGTCTGGGTTGAGGGTGGGGCACCAATGGATGGGTGAACCATATGGTCTTGTAATACATAAAAGTGGTGGAGGTAGTGGTGGAGGTCAAGCATATATTTATGATTATTTAATTACAGAAGACTTACATTTAAATGTTGATATTGGTTCGCGTGGCAAAGGTTTTCCTTCTTCTTCTCCAGGAGGAGATACTACAACAAAATGGGTAGATAGTAGTGGAGTTGAGTATATTCTTCAAGGTAATGGTGGACTCGAAGGACATCCTTATAGTAGTTACAAAGAAATAACAAATGGTGGTGAATATGCGATATCACCATCACAAATTGATATCTCAAATATCGGTGGTGGCAATGGAGGGGATAGTGTTTCATATGTTTCTGGAGAACGTCAAGCAGGTGGTCCTATCTCACAAATATTAAAAACAGTTTACTTAAATTCTAATATATCTTTTTGGGATATATTAGATGAATTTTTTACTTATTGGAGTGATAAATTCATACTATTTCCGGATCAAGGAAAATACTACGGTACTGGTGGTCCAGGTGGACAATCTAGGTATGACCACCCTACCATCGATAGACATACTAGAGGTTCTTACGAAGGAGGTCAAGGGTATGTTTTTATGATTTTAGATTTTAATGATATATAAACTTCAACAAGTAATACAACAAATATATCATCAGTTTTAGATAATACAAATAGTAGTTCGTTATACTAATATTTATAAGAAAAATTCCCCATAATTATTCATAATAAACAAGTGACCGTTTATTTTTTTAACATAATACCTTACTTTATGTTCGATATTGGATGTAATTTGATTAGAATACATTTATAAAAAGTACATGTTTTAATTTTTAAATAAAAAAAATAATTATCTATAAAAAAATTTTATTATTAAAGATATGTACTTTTTTATAAATTATTATTAAATTTAGTTATATTATCAATATACAAATCGACAGAATGATAATCCCTTAGATAACCTATATTACTAATACTTGTTCCAAATGTATATAAAAATCTTCTTAGAAACATTTTATATACTTTATCATTTTGTTGTAACCCATCTTTTAAACATATAGATGGATGAACATGTTTAAACTTACTCGTTAATGGCATTTTCGTAATTATATCATTTTTATTCTTATATCTAACAGATTCTCTTATATTATTATTAAAATAATTTGCAAAATCTTTATTACCGGGTCTAGGAGATCCTATTGTTAATACTCTTATATTAGGATTATTTGTTACTAAATGTATATCTACAGCACATACATATGCTAAGGCACCACCTAAAGAATGTCCTGATATGTGTATATTTTCTAGATTAATATTTTTATTAATTTGTTGAATTGCTTTATATATTTTATCTTTTACTGACATATATTGATCAAAAAATCCTTTATGTATTCTTATATTATCTTTTGGATTTTCTGTTCTAGTATCAAGATCATGTTTCCAATCATCAATTGATGAAGAACCACGAAATGTAATAAATATAGCGTTGTAATTATAATTAATATAACATTGACAATCTGTTATATTATCTGAAATAAATATAGAATCATTTCTGTTATTAGAATAACTTAATTTACAAAGAGTTGAACGATAAACATCAATATTCATTATGCCTCTTTTTATTTTAGATTTAAATAAGTATATATAAAAAAATGACATATTAAAGATATGTACTTATTAATAGATAATGAGTGATATTGATAATAATTATCATAATGATATTGTATTAAATGAAAAATATAATGATTCTGATTATTCAAATCATTCATTATATATTAAAGATACCCCTTTTATTAAAAGGGGTATTACAGAATGGTGGGAATTAAAGCATCGAGAATTTAGTATTGTAAATGAAAATTTGATAGGATTTGGTTCAACAGGTAAAGTTTATAAAACTTATTGGAGAGGAATAGAATGTGTTGTGAAAATGTTAAATATAAAAACAAACAAAACAATTAATGATATTAATAATAATGATTTAATAAACGAAATATCTATAATATCAAGATTAAGACATCCTAATTTAGTATTATTTTTAGGAGCTTGTACATTAAATGAACCAATTTTATTAATTTATGAATATATGAAAAATGGTAATTTAGAAGAGTATTATAATAATAATAACAATATATATAAAAAATGGAAACCTGATATTAAATTATTAAATAAATGGTTAATACAATTAACACAAGCGATATATTTTTTACATAATTGTTATTATCCAATCATACATAGAGATATAAAACCATCAAACTTATTATTAGATGATTCTTTAAATTTAAAATTAACTGATTTTGGATTATCTAAACATTTGAAGTCAAAAAATGATAATTATAACATGAGTGGAATAACAGGAACTTTAAGATATATGGCACCTGAAATAATAAATAATTGTGATAACTATGATTTAAAAATAGATATTTATTCATTGTCATTAAATTTTTGGTTTATGTGTACAGGTTTGAAACCATTTTATGAATATAATTTAGACAATCCTTCATTGTGTTTATTAATTATAAAACAAAATATAAGACCAAATATAAAAAAAATAGATTGGTTAAATTCTAATAATTTTTCAAATTTAATAATAAAAATGTGGGATCAAGAACCAAATAATAGACCTTGTATAGAGGAGATTTTAAATTTTTTGGAACAAAATAAATTTAAAAAAAAGAACTTTTTAAATTTATTTAAAATTATTTAATTATATATAATATAAATGTATTATGAAAATGAAAAAGGTTATATTGAACTTTTAAAAGATGTATTAAATGATGGTGAAGAAATACAAACAAGAAATGGTGTAACAATTAGTAAATTTGGTTATTTATTAAAATTTACTAATATTGATAATTTCCCTTTACTCACAACAAAAAAAGTTTTTTATAGAGGTGTTTTAGAAGAACTATTATGGTTTTTAAAAGGTTCTACAAATGCTAAATATTTACAAGATAAAAATGTTCATATATGGGATGGAAATTCAACTAGAGAATATCTTGATAATAATGGATATACAAATTATGAAGTAGGAGAATTAGGACCTGTTTATGGATGGCAGTGGCGATATTATGGAAAAAAATATAGTAAAAACGGTGATGAAAATGGAATAGACCAAATAAAATATGTAATTGAGGAATTATTAAAAAGTAATAATAGTAGAAGAGCAATTTTAAATGCTTGGAATCCATTACAATTAAATGAAATGGCATTACCTCCATGTCATATAATGTATAATTTTTATAAAAATAAGGATAGTTTATCATGTTTAATGACAATGCGTAGCAGTGATTTATTTTTAGGATTACCATTTAATATTGCGTCAACCGGATTATTGACATATATCATAGCGAAAGTTTTACATTTAAATGTTAAAGATATTGCAATATCTTTAACCGATGCTCATATTTATAAAGAACATATAGATGCGGTTAATGAACAAATTGAAAGGGTAATTATAGATAATAAATGTAAATTAAAAATAAATAAGGATGCTCCGAATATTAATTCAACAATTGAGGAAAAAATAAATTGGATTAATAATTTAAAATATGAAGATTTCGAATTAATAAATTATGAATCACATAAAACAATTAAAGCAATTATGAAATAATTTAACTACAACCTACTTCTGTCCATGGTATACCAGATGCTTTAGAATAAGCACATCTAAATTTGTTATAATTGGTTAAACGCTTAGTATTTGAATATTCAAAATCTTTTTTAGCCATATATAAAGGATATACTTTATCACAAATTAATGGTATAATATTTGTATGAATATCATCAAAATATCTACCATCATTGTCTTTAATTGCATTCTCATTATTTCGAGTCAATGTTCCTAGTTCTCCGGAATTTGTAATATCATAAGTATAACCAGCCATTGATGCCGCAATTTGTCTAAATTCTTCATAAGATCCGTTATTTACACTTAAACCAGTTTTTCCAGGGTCTCCATAATGTAATTCAACATATATTTTAGAGTTATCACTAGTAGATTGTTTATAACCATACTTAGTTTTTAAATAATCATTTAGAATTAAACTATTACTATTATATATTCCTGTATCCTGTTTCAAACTACATTCTAAATTAAAGTCACTATTAGAATTATTTTTTCCAAAATAATTTTTGTAATCTTCGCCATCCAGTATATCATATAAAGACTTTGGATTAATTATTGAACTATCCCAATAATCAGGACAATATAAAGAATCCGAAGTTACTTCTTTATTTGTCTCTGGAAAATCAAAAGAATAAACTTTATATATCAAAATTATTATTATAAGGATTGTTCCTAAAATATAAGTTATTATAAATATATATAATTCATTAAAAAGTAAATAATTACCATATGTTGTTAAACCTCCAAATAATAAAAGTAAAAGTGCGAAAGAACCATATAAGATACAAGTACAAAAAGTCCACCAATATTTTCTTTGTCTAGTATTATCAAAATTAGTTTTTTCAAAGTCACTTAAATATGAACGATATTCTAACATATTTTCATCAAATGATAATTTATTATCATAAGTAAAATTATTACTAGATGTTTTTTTACAATCAGTAGTAAATGGTTCTATTATCCCTCCACGCATTTATCTTATCTATTAATATTGATAGATATATTATTTTCATTTAATAATAAAATCAAATACCTGTCCATTCACCTGATTTTGTACCTTTTATTGATGTACTTCTTGGGTGTGATTGTATATTTAATGTATCTTTGATATCTTTAATATATGTTAAGTATTGTTCTAAATTAGGAATAATTATTCGACAACATTCTAATATAACAAGTTTATTCAAATATTTACATTGATTCATTGTATTTTTATCACCAGTAAGTTTATGTCTATTTAGTATAAATGTAGAACGCATTATTATTTTTAAATCCTCATAACTTTGTTTTGCAATTAAAATATCTTTATAATAATATGTATATTTTCTAATTTCCTCTTGTAATAATTCAACATTACGATTTGAAAAATATAATCTAGTTAAGTCATTTACTTCAAATTGTCTAGATATAATATTGATACTACTTTCTGTATCCATTTCTAAAATAGAATAATAGTTTATTTTTAAATTAAAATATTATTTTCATTATTATAAGTAGATAGAAAATGTATAATAATTTGAGGAAATATTCTGAATTTCTATTAATATCTAAAAAAAATATTAATGATAAACAAAATGCTATTATAAATCATTATTCGAAAGTAATTAACATGATAATATATAATATTGTTAGTTTGACATCTATATTAACAATATTACTTTTTAATTCTAATAAAGTTACAAATAATACTATAATTGTAACAAAAAAATATTTAAATGATATGTGTAAAATAAATAAAAAAATCAAAGGAGGTACAGTATTATCTTCTGAATATTTCGGTGCAGATTCTGGCAGATATAATGCTGAAGCTGGTCAAGATGTATTAAGAGTTAATTTTGAAAATTTTGAAGCTAGACCTGTATTAGGTTCTACTATGACTGGTGGTAGTGATAAGGGTGGATGTTCTAAGTGTAGTAAATTAAAAGGAGGAACACTAGGATTTAATAAACAATTATTGGTAGTTGTTTCCAAAATATTTAAAGAACATAAAATTAAAATAGATAAATCATTAAAACAAGATATAGTTAATTTAATTAAATCATATGTTTATTTAATAACACAAAAAATACATAAAAATAATAAAAAATTGAATTTAATAATAATGAAAAATATTATTAAAAAATCCGGTTGTTATAAATTAACAATTTAAAAAATGATATAAAATCATTTTAACTTTAGTTATTAAAATGGTAATCATTACAATTGATGGTAATATTGGATGTGGTAAAACAGGTGTTTTAAATTATTTACATAAAAGTCATAAATATGCTATTGATTTAGAACCAGTAGATAATTGGCAAAAATATCTTAATAGAATTTATAATGAAGAAAAAAATGAAAATTTAGAATTAAGTAATATATTTGATTTTCAAGTAAGAATATGGTTAGATAGATGTTGGATACAAAGTAAAATAGAAGCAAATATTATATTAGTTGAAAGAAGTCCAAGTTTTATAAGAAATGTTTTTATTAAAAATGCAGTTAATTGTAAAGATATAACTAAAAAAGAAACTGAAATATTAGATTATTTGCATAAAAAAACAGATTATCTATGGGAAAAAAATATATATATATACTTACAATCTAATCCTACTTCATGTTTAGCTAGAATTAAAAAAAGAAATAGAATAAGTGAAGATAAAATTTCAATCGAGTATTTAGAAAAAATTCATGAATTACATAGAATGCATTATAACAATATGGTTAATAAGAATACTGAAATATATATTATAAATGTTGAAAATAAGACAATTCAAATAATAGCAAATGATGTAAACAATATTATAAAAAAAATTAATATAAAATAATTATAGGATATAATATGTTTATAAAAACTATTTTAGCATATATTAATATAGTATTTAGTATAATTGCACTATTAGTATTATATATTATAAAGTGTAAATATAAAATTTATTATTTTGATGAATTTTTATTTATTAATAATATTGATGACATTAGTTTTATTACGAATTTTTATTATTATTTATCACATGCACTAATTTGTTGTATATATGGTATATTATTTGGAATTAGAAATATTGGATTAATATCTATGAAAATTATTGTATATGAAATTTTACTACAATATATTAAATATTGTAAATTAAATAATAAAATAATTGAAATAAATAATTTATATTTAGTTTTAATTACTATTGTATTAAGTATTTGTTCATATTATATTGGAACAATTATTTCTAATAATTTTTATAATTTTGTATTTAGATTAAATGATAAATTTAATATTAAAGTAAAATTTCAATAAAAACTGTTAAATAATCTTTTTAATATTTAAGGTAAATCCAAATACTGTAATATAATATAAATAATTTTTGAAAATATTATTTTTTTCATTCTATAACAATATTTTCTGTAAAATAAATTAGACATATATTATTTATATAATAAATAAATTCATTTTTTAATTATATAAAAAAAATGATATAATATTTAAATATATTAGAAACAAAAAAAACATGAGTTCAAACAAGAAAGTTGAAGGTAAGTATAAAAAATATGAACTTCTTGAACATATTCAATCTCTTCCAGATACTTATATTGGTTCAACAGAATTTACAAAAATCAGAACTTATATCTATAGTGATGAAAACAAAAAAATGGTTGAAAAAGAAATTACATATATTCCAGGTTTACTAAAAATTTTTGATGAAGTTGTTGTTAATGCAATTGATCATTCAATGAGACTTAAATCAGAAAAAAAAGAAAATGTCAAACATGTTAAAAATATTAAAATTACTATTGACAAAAATACTGGTATTATTAGTATATTCAATGATGGTAATGGTATTGATATTGAAAAACATAGTGAATATAATGATATTTGGATTCCAGAACTAATATTTGGAGAATTATTAACATCTACAAATTATGATAAAACTCAAGAAAAAACTTGGGGTGGTAAAAATGGTTTTGGAGCGAAATTAACAAATATATTTTCAAAAGAATTTACAATTGAAACAATTGATCATTATACTAAAAAAATTTATACTCAAAAATTTTCAAATAATATGAAAGACAGAAATAAACCACAAATTCGAGCATCACAAAAACAACCATATACCCAAATTACATTTCTTCCTGATTATGAAAGATTTGGATTAAAAGAAGGAATAACAGATGATATTTATGATTTATTTAAAAGAAGAATTATTGATGCATGTGTAACTACAAATAAAGATGTATCAGTTTACTTTAATAATGAAAAATTAATGATTAAAGATTTTGAAAAATATGCTGAATTATTTGTTGATAAACAAGAACAACCTCTCACATATGAAGTATGTAATGATAGATGGGAAATTGTTGCGACACTATCAAAAACAGGTATTCATGAACAAATTTCATTTGTAAATGGAATTAATACCATAAGAGGTGGAAGACATGTAGATTATGTTTCTCAAAATATAATTAAACGATTAGTTGATTTAGTGCAACAAAAGAAAAAGAAAACTGTAAAAACACAACATATCAAAGATAATTTAGTTATATTTGTTAAAAGTATAATTGTAAATCCTAGTTTTGATTCACAATCTAAAGAGACTTTAACAACACAAGTATCTAAATTTGGAAGTAAATGCGAAGTTACTGATAAATTTATTGATAAACTTTATAAATCTGGTATTGTAGATAAAGCATTAAGTTTAACTGAATTTCATGATCAAAAAAAATTAGTTAAAACAGATGGTAAAAAAACAAGTAAATTAATTATTCCAAAATTAGATGATGCAAATTTTGCTGGAACTAAAAATAGTCATGAATGTACTTTAATATTAACAGAAGGAGATTCTGCTAAAACTATGGCTATTTCTGGTTTAAGTGTTGTTGGAAGAGATAAGTATGGCGTATTTCCACTTCGTGGAAAAATTATGAATGTTAAAGATGCTACTTTACAAAAGATTTCTGATAATGCTGAAATTACTGCTCTTAAGAAAATTTTAGGACTTGAACAAAATAAAAAATATACAGATATTTCAAGTTTAAGATATGGTTCTATTATGATAATGACTGATCAGGATCACGATGGAAGTCATATTAAAGGATTATTATTTAATATTTTTCAATCATTATGGAATTCTCTATATAAAATTGATGGATTTTTAACATCAATGTTAACACCTATTATCAAAGCTAGTAATAAAACAGATGTTATATCATTTTATAATATGACAGATTATGAAAAATGGTTAGAAACAGATACTGGTAAAAAAAATTGGAAAATTAAATATTACAAAGGACTTGGTACAAGTAGTGATCAAGAAGCAAAAGAATATTTTAAAAATATGAAAAAAATTACTTATAAATATAGTGATAACTCAGATGAAAAAATTGATTTAGCATTTAATAAAAAAAGAGCGGATGATAGAAAAACTTGGTTACAAAATTATAATAAAAATAATGTATTAGATTATACAAAAACTAATGTTGAATATGATACATTTATTAATAAAGAATTTATTCATTTTAGTAATAGAGATTTAGAAAGATCTATCAATCATATTTGTGATGGACTAAAAGAAAGTACTCGAAAAATATTATTTGCTTGTATTAAAAGAAAATTATCCACTAATGAAATTAAAGTTGCTCAATTAGCTGGCAATGTATCTGAAGTAACTGCATATCATCATGGTGAAAATTCTTTACAACAAGCAATTATTGGACTTGCACAAATTTATGTTGGAACAAATAACATTAATATATTAGATCCAAATGGTCAATTTGGTTCTAGAATTCAGGGTGGAAACGATGCATCTTCACCAAGATATATTTATACACTTTTATCACAATTAACTAAACTCATTTTTAGAGAAGATGATACATGTGTATTAAATTATTTAGAAGAAGATGGATTAATTATTGAACCAGAATACTATATTCCTATTATTCCAATGATTTTAGTAAATGGTGGTGTAGGTATTGGAACTGGATTTTCAACAAATATTCCACAATTTAATCCTGAAGATATTATTAACAGTTGTATTGATATTTGTAATACAATTCGTGAAAAAAATATTACAATTAAAAATGAAAAAGATATTAATAATATTTATAGTATTATTGATAATAAGGAAATTGATGAATATATACCATATTATTTAGGTTTTACAGGTAAAATTGAGAAAAATGATAAAGAACAATTTGAAAGTAAAGGAATATATGAATGGATTGACGATAGTACTGTTATTATTACTGAATTACCAATTGGTATTTGGACAGAAGATTATAAAGAATTTTTAGAATCTATTATTACTAATAATCAATATAATTTGAAATCATTTGAAAGTCATTATACTGCAAAAAATGTAAAATTTATATTACATTTTAGTCCTGGTTCTCGTGTATTAAATAATGATAGTAAATTTGATACAAATTTTAAATTAGTTTCTACTAAAAATTTAAGTATTAATAATATGCATTTATATAGTGATAAAGGTGCTATTAAAAAATATGTAAATACAAGTTCAATTGTTAAAGAATGGTCTAAAGTAAGAATTCATAAATATTTTGAAAGAAAAACTTTTCAAGTTAAAAAACTTGAAAAAGATTATAATATTCTTTCTGCTAAAATTAGATTTATTATTGATGTTATTGAAGGACAAATTAAAATTATGAATGTTAAACTTAATGATATTGCAGATAGACTTGTTGAATTAAATTATCCAAAAATTAATACAAATGAAAATAACGAAGATAATAATGAAATAATTAAAGGTTATAATTATTTGATTAAAATGCCTATTTCGCAATTAACAATGGATAGAAAAATAATTTTAGAAAAAGAAGTAGAAGATTTAAAAAATAAACTTAATAAACTTAAATCTACAAATATTGAAAATATTTGGTTAGATGAACTTAATGAATTACTTATTAAATGGAATGAACATAAAAAAATTATTGAAGATGATTATAATAATGATAAAAATAATATTGTTACAAAAATCATTAAAAAAAAATCTAAAAAATAAAATTTAAACCATAAGTTATATAATCGTGTATTCCGTATATTTTTATATCTCCTTTATTTATTAATGAATAGTACCATTTAAAAGATATTAATAATGTTTGATTTCTTTTTAATTGAATATCAATAACAATATCATTTTCTAATGGGATTTCAATTTTTATTTTTTTTGGATTTGAAATAAATACATTTGTATCATTTAAAGCATATATTAAAATATATTTATACTGATTTCTATTCCATATTTTGTCGTATATTGGCGGATATTCTATTATATTATATTTAAATAAATTTTCAATTTCTTTTTGTGTTAATTTATCTTCAATTATAATAGGTTGTTTACTAATTAAAATATCTAAAGTTATATTAATCTTTTTTATTTGTTGTATTATAATTTCTTCTTTAAATATGAAATATAAACTTGAATATAATATAATTAATAGTATTATTATTAGTAATAAATTTTTCATATATAATAATATTAACATTATATATGTTAAAAATATACCGAATTAATTATATCAATAAATAGTAAATGAAGTCTGATTATTTTAATTTAATTAAATCTAAAGTAAATACACCAGGAATTCTTGAAAAAAAAATATCAAATATACTTGATAATCAACAAACCGGTGGGGTAATACCTTTAATGGTCGCCAACGTCGCGGCACAAGAATTAGAAAAATCGCAAATGGTACAAAATGCAATGAAGAGTGCTAAGAAAGGTGCTACTGTGGTGAGTGGAACAGGAAAGGAAGGAGAGAGGGAGAGCGGGAGAGAGGGAGAAAAAGGAAAGAAAGGAAACGAAGGAAAGGAAGGAAACGAAGGAAAGGAAGGAGAGAGGGAGAGAGGGAGAGAGGGAGAAAAAGGAAAGAAAGGAAACGAAGGAAAGGAAGGAAACGAAGGAAAGGAAGGAGAGAGGGAGAGAGGGAGAGAGGGAGAAAAAGGAAAGGAAGGAAATGCGAAAAATAGTTTACAGAAATCATATGAAAAATCTGTAAGACAACAAGAGGAAATAAAAAATATTGAACCAAATAGTGCAGGACCAAGTCCCGATTATCCTGAAAATTTACAAGTACTTCCTAGAGATCCTCATGTTATAAAAAAATTATCTGATAAATTCACAAACCATATTGATACAGTAAAGGGACAAATAGATGAGGTTGATGCTAGCATAGAAAAACAATTAGAATATGTTAAAGAAGAACAACGTATACTTGATGAAACAAAAGAAATATTAGATGTTAGATTAAATGAAAGTATTAAAGATAGTGGAAAAAGAACATGGGAAGCGCTTCAAGGAATATTTGCAACAGTTAAATATGTAATTGATTGTTTTATGAGTATAGTAAGATGGATTATTTTGCTATTCATTAAATTTTTAATAGCAATACAACCATTTATGTGGATACTGTGTGCAATTATATGTATATTTGTGATGATTATGTTAATTGCATGGTTAATAAGAGGTGGTAAATTCAAAATAAAAGACAATGAAGGTAATGATATAACAGATGACTCTATTACTGAAGATGCTAAAGTATATTCTAGTAATAATTATGGAAGTTCTGGTACTAATTCTGAATGGGATTGGAATAATTTTTTAGCAAACCCAGTTATGTATCCTATAGAAAGACATGCGAATAATCTAAAAAATGTTATGAATATCCCGAATATTCTTGATAAATTAAGAGTTAATAATCCTATTTATTCATTGCGAAAAAATTTAAACTTATTAAATAATGATAATTTTAAAACACCTAGGACACAAAATACATATCAAAGAGATGACAGTTTGACTTTTATCAATTATAATTTAATTGATAAAAATGTTGCAAATGAATATTTTTCTTCAACAACCATGCAAAATGATAGTTATTCAATAAGTTTATTAAAACCAAAGAATATTGAATGGGAACTACCGCATTTAGATTATAAAGATACTGATATGGATAAACTTCCTGAATCAATTAAAAATTATAAGGACAAAAACAATCACGATGATTATTCATTAAATGATACTTCTAAAATTATCTTCCCTTGGAAAAAAATCAATAGTCAATGGGTATTAGATTGTGATACTAAATTTACAAATAATGAAAAAACAAAATTATATCAAGAAGTAGACGAAGGAGGATATTGTCAAGCAGAAGCTGTTGATGCTCGTAAATATTTAAAAGTAATTTAATTGATATTTATTTATTAAATTATATTAATAGAGTTATGACTGTTTATACTGAAAAGACAACATATACAAATACTGATATAGAGGTTGATAGCTCCCCTCCAACTGTATATGATGGTGAAGAATGTACATATGAAATTGCAGGACCCAATAACTACAAAATTACAAAAGATGGTAAATTTGATACAAGTATTATTCCAAAAACAGATCAAAATAAAATTAATAAATATATAGATGATAAAGATTATGAATATAGTTTATGTAATAAAGTAGATGATAATTATTATTTCAATTGTGCATTAGATAAAAAAAATATATGGTTAACTAAGAATAATGCTAATAAATGTATTATAAATAAAGATATTGTATTACCTCCAAATAATATTGAAAAAGACGAAAATATAGGTATTCACAGATTAACAAAACCTGAGTCATTTACAGCAATTAAAAATTTAAATTATCCAGATACAACTGAAGATGAATATAATATTATATGTAGCGAACGATGGTACGATTGGTTTACTATACCAGATTATCATAATGGTAATAAATATTCTACTGGAATTGATATTGATGGTGCGAATAAATGTTTCAAACCTTGTAAATTTGGTTCAATATTAACTTCTGATACTCAAAATTTAAGCACATATCTTGGAGAAAACAAAAATAAATGTATAAATAGAGATTTAATCGATAATGGTAGATTAAAAAATACATTATTGTTTACACCATATGCTATTATATTTTTATTCGGTTCAACTAAAAATGATTTAATAGATTTATATAAATATGAATTAAGTAATATTAATTCAATTGTAGATAAATATAATGAAAACCCTAACAAACAATATGATTATGAAATTGATAATAATGTATTAAAACAAATTACAGAAAATGAGGTGACATTAAATAATATAATTAATGATTTAAAACTTAAAATGCAATTATCAATAAAACAATTAATAACAGAACCAATATCACATTTAAATATTATACCACCACATGATAAATTAAGTAAATTAAATACTGAACCTATAAAATATTATAATAGTGAAAAATATATAAAAAAGGGTTATGAAATTGCAAGAAAATTACATACATATTTAACCGATATTAGTTTAAAATCTGATTTTTATTTATGGAAAAAACAACTAGAATTAATTAATGGTTTTGATATTAATTCTTGGGAATTTAATAAAGTATTATTATTATTACAAGCATCATGTATGTTATGTTTTGGTTATCAAAATCCTAAAGATATTTTATACAAAAAGCAAAAAGAATATAACGAATATATAATGCAAAAAATATTCAAGTTTAATGATAATAATAAATTTAATAGAATTAATTTTCCACGAATTACAAATTCACAAGTATTAAAATCAATTGATACGAATAATCCATTTAATAATATGGATAATGCAACTCTACTTAGCATTGAATCTTCAAAAATCAAAGATTATCAACTTTTTTATGCTGATACTGGTGTAAATGATGAAATACCAAATAATATGACACCTTTAAGAAATTGTGATATTAAATTTTATAATTATAACAGTATTCCAATAACTAAAAAAGAAGACTGTAAACCTTCTGATATTGAATTATGTGTTGAACAAATAAATGTACATATGATAGATAATGGGTTTACAACATTTTTGATAAATACATTTAACTGTTTTTTTGTTGTTGTTGTAATGATTATATTTATATTTATGTCATATTTGTTAATAATACTTGTTTGGCCAAGTTTTGCAAATGTTATTAATTATGCTATTTTTGGATTTATTTGGATATTAGCAGTTTTTATTGGAACTTTTCAATCTTTAGCATATAAAGCACCTAATTCAAAAGGGTTTATTATGACAATACATAGACTAGCATTAAAAGGTGAATTTTTCTATGATCAATTTATGAGAACACTTGCAGTTATTGGTTCAAAAAATGATATGGTTTTTTATTTTGTATTCGCTTTAGCAGGTGGAGTAATTTTAGCAGTTATCTTTAAATCTCTATTTGATTTATTACAAATATTTATAGCAGACAGTGCATTAAATAGTTCATCAAACAAATCTACTAATCCTATTAAATATGTGTTTTCGTGTTAAAAAAAAATAATGATTTTTATATTTTAAATATATAAATATGTCCGATTATATATATCCTTCAAATAATTTTGAAGCAGGTATTGATGAATCTAACAGAGGAGGTTTAATTGGTGATGTAGTTGCTGCATGCGTAGTTTTAAAAAAACCACAAACAGATAATGAAATAAATATTTATAAACAAATTAAAGATTCGAAAAAATTATCCAAAAAAAAAAGAAAAGAATTAGCGATATATATTAAAGAACATGCATTAACTTACGGAATAGGTATTGCAACAAAAGATGAAATTGATTCTATTAATATATTAAATGCTACTATGAAAGCAATGCATAGATCTGCTGATATTGCTTATAAAAAATATAACTTTCAAAAATTATTTATTGACGGTCCTTATTTTAAAACATTTATTCCACCCGGTGAAGATTCTGAATTTATAACACACGAATGTATTAATAAAGGAGATTCTATTTATACTTGTATTGCAGCTGCTTCTATTTTAGCAAAAGAACAACATAATGATAATATACACGAATTAGTTAATAAATATAATGAATTAGAAAAATATGATTTATTAAACAATCATGGTTATGGTACAAAAAAACATTTAGATGCTATTAAAATATACGGAATAACTGAATGGCATAGGAAATCATATAAAATATGTAAATAAAAAAATGATTTAATATATATATTAATATATTAAATATGCTTAAAAATATATTTAGACATTATTCGACATATGTAAAAAAATGTGAAAAAATAGAATTAAAAAATTTAATTGATAAAATGAAAAATTATAAATTTTATTGTGATACTAAAATTTATCCATGTCATTGTTTATATTATGGAGAACCATGTAAATTATATAATAATAAAGATGCTCATATCAATTTTGCAAAACATATTTTGCATCTAAATACCAAAAAAAATAAACAACTAAAAAGTAATACAATTTTTAATAACCATTTAGATCAATGGTATTTCTAAATAAATATTAATGTAATTAAACTTGATTATATCACAAAGATATAAATTTTATTTTTGAACTATATAATAATTATAAAAGATGCTATTATTCTAAATAATAATGATTTTTTTGTATAAAATTAAATATTATATAATGATTTATGTAATTTCTACATAATCTTCATTATCCTCTAACATAAATTCTTTATAATTATTATAACATATTATACATAATTTATCACTATGTTCATAATCATATTCAACTATATATTTATTATAACAACATACACATGTATTTTTAGAATTTAAATTGAAATTATCAATTTTATTTATAATACTATCCATATTATTTATTATATTTAAATATATCATTTTTTAATAGGAATGGTTAATAAAAATTTATATATGTTACAAAAATATAATAAAGAATTAAGTCAATTATTTGATAACACTTTAAAGGTTATTGAATGTCAAAAAAAAAATTGTACTAAAGAATATAATGAATTAGATAGTCTTAAACAAACTTTTTATGCTAAAATAACTAAATTATACGATGATGAAATTAAAACAGTAACATGGCGAAATTATGACAAAAAAAGAAAAGCTATTGTAGAAACATATCATAATAATGAATATGTAAAAAAACACTTATATAATATTAAAAACAATATTAAAAGTGATAAAGAAACTTTAAATAATGCCAAAAAATTATTTGCTATTTATCAAAAAGATCATAAAGAAAATATGAAAAATTATTTAAAAACTGCTGATAAAAAATTTTATGAAAAAGAAACTAAAAAATTATTTGATAAATTATCTAAAAATAAAACAAATATTAATTTAACTAATTGTGGTTTAAAACAATGTAACAAATTATATAAAAAAGATTTACTTGATGTTAAAGTATTAGTTAATAAATTTTGTAAAGAAAAAATGAAAAAATCATGCAAAATATCAAAAATTATTGACAAAATTGATATCTCTAAATTCAATGCTAAAGATAGTACTAGAATAATAAAAATTATAAATAAGGGTTTGTATTAATCTTTGTTTTGATATTTAGTTCTTTCGCTATATTTTTTTAAATTTTTTAAACTATTTGTTATTATTCTATCATACATTCTATATGTTATTTCATCTAAAAGTGGAAGTATTTGATAATTTAAACACCATATTACTTCTGTACTATCATTTGTTTTATTTTTGAAATATATATTTCCTTTGTTCGACTTAATTAACGGCATTATATATTCTTTATATTCTATTTTTTTAGGAAAATCAGTATTAACAATTATTTGATTAATATTTTTTATACTTCTTATTGAATTTTTTCCATATACATCTCCTTCTGATATAATATTAAAATTATTACTATACCATTCTTTATTTAACCAATCATTATATACTTGTTTTGAATTATTGTTAATTTTTATTTTCCATTTATCTGTTTTATTTATTAAATTCATAATATTATACGCAAATACATCATTAAATATATTTATTGATAATAAAATAAATATAACTTTTTTAATCATTAATATTATTAATATAATTTTATTTATATATTTTTATAAAATAATAACTACTATAATATCCATATTTTAAAAAAAATTTATTATTATATTAATATAGAGGAGAAATGAGTGATATATATAAACTAATATTAACTAAAGAAGGTATTTTTGAAAGTATTAATCGTACTACATTTACAGCAACTGGACTTGTTTGTGCTTTACTAGCTAGTACTCAAACACAATTATATGAAAATAATTATTTTCGCAATGTAATAAAGTTAATTGCTTTATCGATTTTATCAATAAATATTTTATATACTTATAATAATATTACAGATTTTAGTAATTTCTTAAAAAAATACAAACAAGAATATGATGTCAATAATTTATTACAAAAAACTCAATATATGTATATATTATTTATATTATTAATAGTAATTTTATTAGTTAATTTATATTTATTAATTAATTAATGAAAATATATTATAAATACTAAATTCATAATATTTATATTCTTTAAAAAAAGTACATATCTTTAAAAATTTATAAATTTTTAAATTTATTTTTATTTTTTATAAATTTTTAAAGATATGTACTTTTTTTAAAGAATATAAATATAAAAAATTAAATTATAAATAATGAATAGTTATTTATGGATTGTAATTACAGGTGGTTTTTTTTCATTTATAGCATCGATGGGTATTGGAGCAAACGATGTTGCTAATTCTTTTGCAACATCAATTGGTTCTAAATCATTGACTATAAAACAAGCAGTTATTTTAGCATGTATATTTGAAACATCTGGTGCTATTTTGATGGGTTCTCATGTATCTGAAACTATTAGAAAAGGTATTGCTGATTATGAATGTTTTCAAGATGACCCTTATACTTTAATGTATGGTAGTATGTGGGTGTGTTTTTCTGTTGCAATATGGTTATTTACAGCATCTTATTTTGAAATGCCCGTATCAACAACACATTCTTGTATTGGTGGTATGATAGGTATGACTATTGCTATTAAAGGACCGAATTGTGTTATTTGGTATAAATCATTAGATGATTTTCCTTTTATTGGTGGTGTATCGGGGATGGTTATTTCTTGGGTTGTATCACCATTACTATCTGGTGCAATATCATCTACAACATTTATAATAGTAAGAAAATTTATATTACGAAAAAGATATGAAGATAAATACATTTATTACGGATTTCCAATTTTAGTTGGTATTACAATACTAATTAATACATTCTTTATTGTTTATAAAGGTGCTAAAGGTATTGGTCTACATAAAACACCATTAGAAATTGTATTACCAATATCATTTGGAATGGGATTATTATCGTCATTTGTTATCATACCAATATTACCAAGATTATATAATTATATTAATGATAAATTTAAGAATAATGAAGTTAATGAAGTTAATGAAGTTAATGAAGTTAATGAAGTTAATGAAGTTAATGAACTTAATGAAGTTAATGAAGTTAATGAAGTTAATGAAGTTAATAATAGAAATATAAAGAATATTACATCTATTACATATAACAGTAATAATACTAAAACAATTGTATATGACGATAATACAAGTATACTTACAACTAGAGATAATATTATAATATCATACGATACTAATAATAAAAATAGAAACATTCCTCAAGATACACTTGTTAATGCTATTCATAATAATGCGGAAAAATTTGATATAAGAACTGAGGAATATTTCAAATATTTACAAATATTTTCTGCAACATGTGCAGCATTTAGTCATGGTGCAAATGATGTTGCTAATGCAATTGGACCATTTTCTGCAATATTAACTATTTATATAGAAAATGATGTAAGAAAAGATAATGTTATGGATAATAATGCTTATTGGATATTAAGTTTAGGAGGCATTGGTATATCTATTGGATTATTATTATATGGTTATAAAATAATTGAAGCAATTGGAATTAAATTATGTAAAATTACACCATCTAGAGGTGCTATTATTGAACTAAGTGCCGCTCTTGTTACAATATTAGGAAGTAGATTTAAAATACCATTATCAACCACACATTGTCAAATAGGAGCAACATGTGGTGTAGGATTATTAGAATCATCCTGGGAAAATAATGTATCAGGCATTAATAAAAAAATAATATATAAATCATTATTTGGTTGGATTATTACTTGTATATTTGTAGGTTTTATGACATGTATATTAACAGCTCAAGGTGTATATTCTCCTAGTTTGTAAAAATTATATAAATGTTTAATTATTTAAAAAAATAATGTTTGATAAATTACCAATATCTTTATATATCATATTTTCATAATCTTTTTTCAATACTCATATTTTTGTATTTTTCATATAAAATAAAATCTTCTTTATAGAAATTTTTTAAAAAATCAATTGATTCTACACTTAAGTTATAATCTTTATGATGTGTGCTATTAATTTTTTTTATATCAAAGTGTTTAATTTTATATTTTGTAAAAAAATATTGTAAATCAGTTTTAAAGTTATCCATAATAATTACAAATTTTGGATTATTTATCCATAGATTTTGTGGAGAATACGTCCATTTATATTTGTTCAGTTTATTGCCTATAAAATGACTTTTATTTATCATTTCTAACATTAAATTATCATGATATGGATGCTTTGGATCTGACCAAATTTGTACCCATTTATCAGGAGTATCTATATTTTTTGAAATTAAATATTTTACTTGAGGTTCATGGGACCATATTTGAAGAGAATAATAAACACTAGATATAAACCTATCTATTGGATTTCTTATAACAACTAATTGATTAGATAAATTTGTATTATATACATCAGTATCGTGTCCGTTATATACTATTGAACTACTATTATTAGTACTTTCTCTAATAGAAGAACCGCCATTTTTTGGAATATGAATAAAGTTAATAACCATTGTAAATTACATATATATATAATTTTTATATGTAATTTACAATGGTAATATATTAAATTTTTAATTTAAGTATCAATAATTTAATTACACCTTTATTTATAGAGAATTTTTTACAATTAGAAGTTTAAAAAATTTAACTATTATTTTTTCAGAAATAAGAAATCAAAATCTTTTAATTTTACTACACATATCATAACTATTTTGAATACTACTCATCCAAGAACCTTAGCATTATTAAAATGAAAAGTTGTAATTAAATCATCAAATGTCTTATTGGTATTTTCTAAAATAATAAATCCATCATTAATATTATATACAGTATCTGTTATGAAAAAATATTGATTTCCTTATAGTTATGTTTAATAATATAAAAGAAATAATATCGAATTAAAAAAAATAAAGAACAATAAAAGACTATTATTATTATATATATATGAAAAATAAAAAAAATTATTCTTTATATAATAAATAAAAAAAATGATTTTTATTTATTATATAAAGAATATATAAAAATGTATATTTCTCGCGGTGATAGAATGCTACTTCGTAAATTATCTATGACAACATTTTCTAAATCTCATAATAAAGAAAAAAATGATAATATTAATAAATCCAAATCTAAAACAATTTATTATCCAATTCATAATAAAACAAAATTTGAAAATAAAAATATTATTACTAATAGTTTAAAACCAACACATTCAGGGGGTGGTATTATAATTCAACCAGGAGGAGGTTATAGAGGTAATTAAAATATTTATTTAGTTTATTTATGTTTATTTTTATTTTTTTTAACAATATTTGCATCAAATAATGTACCACTACTTATAAAGTTCTTTTTAGGTATATATTTTTGATATGTTAAAACTATATTATAATCGACTTCTTCATCATTATCATAATTTCTTACATAATCTATACTTTTTTCTCTTTTTCAATACAGAGATTTTGATCTATATTTTTGTGTTTTGTTATCATATTTACTTGATGAATTACTAATATCAGTATTTGTACTTTTATTACTTCTAGAAGAATTATTGCTTATTACAGAATTTGATTTTCTAAATGTATTTGATGGACATCTTTTTTCATATAGTGTTTTATCAGATTCATTATCAGAATTTTGGTCTCTTAAATCATTTATATCATCAGATGAAATTTTTTTTGTTTTGTAATTATTTTTCTCTTTAAATAACTCCATCTTGCTAATGATTGTTTTTTACAACCAAAAATATTACAAACATAATCTAAACTAAAACTATTAGATAAGTAATATTTAACTGCTGATAATTTATAATCTTCTGTTTTATGCTTCATTATAATTACCTAATAAAAATAAATAAAGTTTTGTCTCATTTTAAATCTTCAAGGGTGTAAAATACCAAATAATGTTAATAATATTATTATAATACAATATGATTTTCTTATTCCTATTCTATCAGATATATAACCAAAAATCATTCTTGATATAGATGCACCAATATATAGATATATTGCTTCATATTTAGTATTCAAAATACTTTCTTCTATATTTTTGTTTTTATAATAAAATAATTTTATACTATTAAAATTAATAGATTGATATTTTATACAAAAAGTTATCAATAATATTATTATTGATAAATGAAATGCTCTCGAATGAGGTCTTTTAAATGATAAGAATGGTATAATATTATTTGTTGTTTCTTCATATATTATTTTTTTAGAATTTTTCCATTTTAATAAAGACAGGCATCTACCATTATTTATATTATAACATGGTTGTTGTCAAGATTCTAAGTTCCAAATCATTAATAATATTATTAGATAAAATTCTTTAAATATTTTTATTTAACTGTTAATTTTCTTGAATCAAATCCCCAATGTAGTAATGTTTGTCTTAATCTAGGATAAATCTTTGCATCATTTTTACCTACTTCATTTATTTTTCTTAGTAATTGATTTCTAAATCTTCCTTTTGGTCCTGCAGATTTTTTCCATCTATTTATTTGTCTCAAATCATCATGCGTTCTTCTACCATTATAAAAATTACAATACCATTCAATCCATCCATATGGGTCATATTGTTCTTTAATCCAACTTTTACTCATCCAAAATTCATATGATGTTCCGACTTCAACTTTGTAAAAATTAATATTTTTATCATATATTTTTTGTATTAGTTTTTCTTTTGGTATTTTATTTAAAAATTTAAATTTTTTATGATGATTTTTATATGTTTTTTTTGTTTTTGGTGATTTAATTTCTCTAAAATATGTACCACCCATTATTCCTAATTTAAACATTTCTTTAGGAGTTATATTTGGTTTAAATTCTGGATAATCTTTAAAATAAATTTTCATTCTATTATTTATCTATTTTAAAAGTTTTTCTACTGTTTCTAAACTACCTTCAATCCATGCTTGTCTCGAACTATATATTTCACCAATTATATAAATTTTTTTTGGTTTAAATGTTTTTTCAATTTTCTTTTTAATTATCGTTGATTTAATACCTACTTTCCAAAAATGCGCACCACAACACCAATAATGTTTTGTAATCCACTCAGGTTCTGTAACAGTTTCATTAGGAAAAATTTCTTTTAAATATTTTACTAAATTACTTTTAATTTGATTAGTTGTTAACACATTCCAATAATTTGCAATATAATCATCACTATAACTTATTTGTATTAATCCAGATTTATTATCAATTGGTATAATAAATTGTAATTTATTATCTGTTAAAGTTTTTTTTATATCTTTAATCCATTTATTTTTATTTACATCATATTTAGCATAAATTCTTAATAAATTACCAACAGAAACCGTATCAAGTAATTCTTTATATTTATTAAAATAAGGAATAGTCATATAACCTTTTTTGCATATAGCGAGATATAATTCAGTATATTTATAATTATTTTTATTTGTTCTAATTAATTTATTATTTTCATCTATATCTAATAAATCACATTTTAATATTATTTTAACATTTTTTTCTTTTAAATATTCATAAATTTTTTTGTAAATTATACTTAATCCACCAATTAATATAAAAAAACTATTATTTTCTACATCAAAATCTTTTTTTAAAGTATAAATAGCATCATATGCATTTAGTCTATATATTTCATTAACATATCCTAATGAACTGTCTAATACTTTAACTTCATTTGTGCTTAAAAAAGTAGAAACATAATTATGAAAATTCATTTTAGTTAAATCTTGATTTGATTTATAATCAATTACATATTTCCATAAATTACTAATAGAAGTAAATTTTGATTCATAATATTTTAATAATTCGTTTTCATTTAATAATTTATTATCAATAAAATAATTTTTATCACCTGTAATATCATATATTTTATCAGTTAGATCAAATTCTTTTATTAATTTCATAACTAATTTTTGTTTTTTCCCCAATCTTCCAGCACCAACATCATATTTATATCCTTTATTTTGATAAGTATAAATACGACCACCAATTCTATCAGACTTATCAATAATAAGTATATCATTGGGATTAACATTTTTATATTTAATAAGTTTAAATGCTAGATATAAACCAGTAATGCCTGCTCCAACTATAATTTTAGTCATCTTCTAAAAAATGATACATATTTAATATTATTAAATAATATGAATTATCTAAAAAAAAATGAATATATAAAAAATATATTTAAATTTAAAATGACAACGCTTATAAATATTGATAATTATACAAAAAAATTTGAAGAATATCCTAAAGATCTTATATCATTTTCTTTAGAAAATAATTTATCATTAATTCATTTAAAATCAATGAGAGGTCAAGCTCTTGCTTTAATGTCTCAACCAGAAATTAGAGGAAAACAACATATTGGTAGAGAAGAAGCTAATAAATTCTTTAAAAATATTAATATGGAAACAAATGATGCTATTCAACAATTCAATAAAACAACTGGAATTAAAAGAATGAGAATGAGAGGTAATTATTGTTTGGAGTATCCTTTTAAATACGATAGTACAGATTTAGATAAAAGAAAAGGTGTATCTATTTCAGGTAATAAAGATAATTATATTGATACAGTAAAAAAATGGTGGTACAATAATTTAGTAAATATTCCAAATAATGAATGGCAAATTGGACATTTAGATCCAACAATTAGTGATTCTACTGAAAATAATTTAGCATATCAACCACCAATTCAAGGTAAATATAGAGATAGATTTAAATTTGATAAATTCTTTGTTAAAATGTGGCCAACTGTTAATGAATTAGTTCCAAAATTAGATGAATATTATACAAATAATGAACAAAAACTATTATATGAAACTCTTAAAAAGAAGTTTGAGAATTAATAATATCTTTAATTCTCTTTTCTGAAATGTCAACATATTCCTTATTAATATCAAAACCAATATAATTTCTATTTGATAATATACATGCTACTGCAGTTGTTCCACTACCGATAAATGGATCTAATATTATAGCATTCTCTTTTGTAAATAATTTAATTAAATGCGAAATTAAATTAACAGGTTTAACAGATAAGTGTGTATTATATTCTTTTTTTTCTACTTTTGTTGGTTTTGCAACTAAGAATATTTTATCAATTGTTTCTTCAATTTCATCAGTTGTTACTATATTTGATGGAAAATATCCATCTCCAGTTTTAGTTTCTTCAGATGTATTCATTAATCCTGTACCATATTTTTGAAAATTATCAATATATCTATTTTCTATAGGTTTTACTGCTAAACACATTGGTTCAATTGCTGGTTTTAATTGTGGAGTTTTCCAATTATTACATAATTCTTTAAGTTTAGTTTTCTCATATTCTGTTAATAATTTATCTTTATCAATAATATGATTTTGTGAAAATGCTTTAACTTGAGATTGTGTATAAATCCATCCTAACATATCTCTAATTTCAAAACCTGCATCTTCAATTCCCATCGTCATGGAATGATATAATCTAGGACTACTAAAAGAAATAAATGCACCACCTGGTTTAATAATTCTATAAATTTCTTTTGAAACTTTTAAATAAAATTCATAAAATTTTTTTGATTGATTTCTATCAAATTTCATACCTTTAGGTAAATTACCAACTAGTGATGAAGAACCTTTATTATCTATTGTAGTTTTATTCCAATTATCACCTAAACCATCTAAAAAGTAAGGAGGATCAGTACATATCATATCAATAGAATTTGATGGAATTTTTTTCATCATTTCAATACATTCTGTATTAATTATTTTATTTATTAAATCATTAATATTCAAATATTCATTAGTAATAATTTTATTTTCATTTTTAAGCATTTCTATTAATTCTTTTTTATTTTTATTACTACATCCTTTAATATTATTCTCTTTACATAATTTAATTAATTCTTCTCTTTTTTTAAAACCGTAATTCATTAATATAATATATCATTATATAATAAAAAAATCAATTTTTAAAATAAAAATGATTTAATTAATTGGTCTTATTATTATTATGAATCTTGAAAATATAGATAATTTACCTGAAGATATCTCAAATTTAATTTATTCTAAAATTATTTATAATCAACCAAAAGAACTCTTAACTGATATTCGAAATTTTACAATATCAAAAAGCAGATTAAAAGAAATAAATGTAAATGATATTATATGTAACTTATTATATATAGATTATATTGATGTTGTTAAACTACCAAAAATAATTAAAACAGAAAAATATAATAAAGATTATGAATATAATAAAATTATGATGATAAATTTATCTTTAGCAAAAAATACAATTGATATTAGAAATAAAATTATTTATGATATATTACAAAATAAAATGTCACAATTTATCAATTAATAATATAAAAAATGATTATTTCAATTTTATTATAAATACAAAAAATGCTTTCAACACTCATTCAAAAGTTGCCTGATGATATTATCGATAAAATATATTCAAAAGTTGTTTTTGAACAACCTAAAAATTTATTAAATGAAATTATTAAATATGGTAGTATTAGAGAATATCTTTATTATTTAAACAAAGCTGATAATGATATTTTATTAGAAAGTTTATATGACATATCAGTAATTTATATATTACTAAATAACGATATTATACCATGTTCGTGCGATATAGAACAATTAACTAATGAAAATATGAAAATATTAGAAAATATAATAAATAGTTCTTATGATTATAATGGAATATTTGATGCAAAACACGCATATGATATTATGTATGATATTATGATGAATATTGATTATTATTATATAGAAAAAATAATAGAACCTCATATTTCAGTTATTAAATTCGATGAATTAAATAGTTTGGGATATTTAACTTACAATGGTATATAAAAAAATGATATTTAATTAAAAAAAAACATAAAAAGTTTTAAAAAATTAAAAATGAAAATAACTTATTCACAAATAGAATTCGAAAATCAAATTATGTAAATAATATAATATATGATATAGAGATATATATTTATAAATTTACATTACTTTTTTAGTTTTTTTTCTTTCTAAAATATAGAATTAATATGGAATTATTTTATGATATTTTAGTTATTTTATTATTAATTAATGGTTTATTTTGGTCTTTAGCAACTCATTCAGAACACTGTGCTTTAGGAAGATTATTTAATATCAAACTATGTTTATCGCATGGAACACATATAACTATTGGAATAGTAAGTTTATTAATTGCGATAATTTTAAAACAAAAAAATTATTTCAGAAAATTTATATAAGACTATAATGATATAGATTTAATATTATAATGAAAAGAATTTGTTTTATTTTGTCGTATATTTCACTAGTGTGTGCTTTTAATATTATTGTAAGTCCAAATAATATTCTTCCAAAATCAAAAATTTGTTTAAAAATGCAAAATAATAATATGAATCCAAAAAATTTTGATAAAATTGATAAAGATAAGTCTGGTAAATTAGATCAACAAGAATTAGATAATTATTATGGAAATAACGAAATAATGAAATTAGGAGATTTAAATAATGATAATGAAATTGATTTTTCAGAATTTGAAAGAGTTGTTAGTATTAATAAATTTGGTATTGAAAATGGTGGTAATTTATATGTAAGAAATGCTATTAAATTTGGATTTCTTAGTAAAAATTCTATTTTATCCGATGGATCAGCATCTATTATTGTTGGTAATAAAGGATTTGACCCATTAAATTGTTCAGCAGATATTGCAACATTAAAAAAATATAGAGAAGCAGAAATTAAACACGGAAGATTAGCAATGCTTGCTACAGTTGGTTGGCCAATTTCCGAATTATTTCATCCGTATTTATCCGCGATTACACAAAATACAAACATATTATCTGTTAATAACAAAGTTCCTTCTATTCTTAATGGTGGTCTTGAAAAAATTAATCCAATTTTTTTCATGACTATTATTGTATTTACATCAACAATAGAATCAATTTCTTTAAATAAAGATTATAATAATTACTTTGATAATAGAATTCCGGGTGATTATGGATTTGATCCTCTAAATTTTTATAATAATAAAGGTGAATTTACAAAAAGAAATTTAGAATTAAAAGAATTAAACAATGGTCGATTAGCAATGTTAGCAATTACCTATTTTGCATTTAACGAATTTATTACAAATAATCCAATTGTAACAAATTCACCATTGTTCTTCAAAAGTTTTCTTTAATTTATTCATTATATTTATATATTTCTTTTTGTATTACTAAATTTGATATATTTGATGGTAATATCATTATCAAATCCTTTATAAATTTATTTATAATTCTATTAAAATCATTTTTCTCATATGAAAATACAATATCACATACTGCATCATGATCACTTTCCAAATCATTTAAACATATTTTAGCATAAATTTCATACCATGATTTTAATAATTCTTTATGAATTTTGATTAAATCATTTAATCTATAAGTTTTTAATAATTCTATAGAAACTTTTACTTTTCCATAATGAGTTATTTCTTGTAATAATTTATTTGGTGGTAAATATATATATTTTGCACACTCGAGAAGAATATCAGTTGGTAAATCATCAATCAATTGAAGTAATGACATTTTGATATAAAAATATATATATTTATTATCATTTTTTTATAATTAAATTAAAAAATGATAAATATGTAATTTTTGTATAATTACATAATGTGCAGTATTGATATTGAAGATATTAATAAAAAACATAAAAAAAATAATATTGACAAAGATATATGGTGCAATTTACTAAACGATTTCAAATATGTATATGAATGTTTTGATAGTAAAAAAGATGTTATTATTTTTCAAAAAAAAATGCAAAAAAAATATAAAATTAGTTTATCTAATTGTGATTTAATTAAATTATATGAAGAATTAAATATTGATAATATAAAAATTAAAAATTTAATAATTAAAAAAAAACAAAAATCAGATTCTGGTGTATTAGTCATTACAGTATTAACATCGGCACACCCTGAATATATAGACGATGATGGTAATTTACAAATTGGTAAATTTTCATGTAAACACGATTGTGCATATTGTCCTAATGAAAAAGCACACGAAGGTAATAATTGGACAGATCAACCTAGAAGTTATTTATTCTCTGAACCAGCTGTTTTAAGAGCAAATGATAACGATTTTGATCCTATTAAGCAAATGAATGCAAGACTTAGTACATTAAAAGAAATGGGACATACATTAGATAAATTGGAAATTATTGTTTTAGGTGGAACATGGAGTGAATATCCTGAACAATATAGGGATGATTTCATTACAAAATTGTATTACAGTGCAAATGTATTTATTAATATTTATAAGAGAGATATTTTATCTCTAGAAGAAGAAATTCATATTAATCAAGAAGAAAGTAATATTCATATAATTGGATTAACATTAGAAACACGACCCGATACTATTAATTTAAATGAAATAAAAAAATTTAGAAAATATAATTGTACAAGAATTCAACTAGGTGTACAACATACTGATAATAATGTTCTAAAAAAAATCAATAGAGGTCATGATATTGAATGTGTTTATGAAGCAATTAAATTATTAAAAGATAATTGTTATAAAGTTGATATACATTTAATGCCAAATCTACCAGGATCTAGTTATGAAATAGATGTTAAAATGTTAAATGATTCATTATATGATCCAAGATTACAAGTTGATC
>ERZ807291.1877-NODE-1877-length-33137-cov-11.823257_pt1 | contig 33137 bp, 29 predicted proteins | sample MGYA00521257_ERZ807291 | MGnify/ENA primary metagenome ERZ807291 (study PRJEB31413, sample SAMN03169783) | marine metagenome | biome: Marine; feature: Water; material: Subsurface seawater | place: North Sea | collected 2011-04-28 | depth 1 m m ...
ATAACCTGTCATCAGGGAAACGGAAAAGGACTGCCCGGTTCTGGGTTCCCTCCTTTGGCCGAAACTAAGTGGGTGACTGGTAACACGGACCGACTGATTAAACTTACCCTCAAAGGACTAATGGGCCCCATCGAAGTAATGGGAGTACAGTATCCTGGGCAAGTTCCTATGACTCCATTTGAGCATATGCTTAAAGACGATGAAATATCCGCCGTCCTCACTTATGTCCGTAACTCCTTTGGCAATAAAGCAAGTCCAGTAACAATCGAACAGGTAGCCAAAATAAGAAATAATTACTTAGACAAACTGGGACTATACTCTCCGGAGGAACTACTGAAAGAACACCCCTTAGAAAAAAACTAACAGGCATACCTTCATTCAGATCAGGGTTCCTAATTGTTGGAATAAAAGATAGAAATTAAAATTCTATTAGTCAAAAGATAATCTTTTGACTAATATCCCCTGACAACTGCTTGGCCTCGGGGGCTAACTAACCGGTCAAGCAATGGCACAAAACTTTAGAAGTAAAATCGTCTTTTGGGTTTAAAAGCAAAGATAAAATATCTTATTCAATGATTCATTCTGAATGAGAGTAAAAATTTAATTTACCCACTTGCAACTATTACGAAATTAGCTATTGTGAAATCCGACTGGAAGGATGGCAGAGTGGTCGAATGCGGCGGTCTTGAAAACCGCTGAGCCGGAAACGGCTCCGGGGGTTCGAATCCCTCTCCTTCCGCCACTTTACCTAGCTCGGTGGTTGAGGTAAATCTTCGTTATCCTCATCTCGTTGAGCATCCCCACCCTCTTTGGGCAAACGATTATGAATATCATCGATTTCTTCAGGTGGGGTGGTAAATCGATTAAAGGTCTGTCGCTCTGTGGATTCGGTTAATTTAAGAAGTAATTCTTCATTTTCTCGATCAATATAAAAAATTTGTAGAAGTTTTGAATGAGAATCATTTACTAATTTTTTTGAATCATCAAAAGGTGAAAAAAATTCGGGTTTTAACTTTTTCAAGTTAGACAAAGAATCTTCCAATTTGGGAAGTATTGTTTGTTTTCTTCCCAAAATATCCATGGATGGAGGCTGTTTTTCAGTTTTTAGCCAAGTATTTTCTTCCAGTAAAACTTTATGCACTTCTTCACAGAGAGTAAGATGTGCCTTAATTACTTCCCTTGGTTCCATCATTAAGTACAGGTGAGTGGTACTGCTAGCTAATTGGAAGGGACACCAGTCTCAGCCGCACTTGGTATGGTGTAAATACCGTAACGATTTACTGCCTGACGAATTGCTCGTGTATCCTCTAACTGCTCACGCCTCCACTTTGCCATACCAAAAACAAAATTAAGGTACTTATTTTTTGCCATTCCTTCTCTTGCCTCCTCGGAGGTTACATATTCCTCAATTGATGAGTATGTTTCCATCGCCTGCACATAATTGCCAAGTTTTTCTTCGCACAAGGCAATTTGATAAAGAATAGGGACCTGCCAGGAGGGAGAACTATCTACATCACGCATTGCAGAATAAATTCTATATGCATTGAAGTATTCATTGTCTTCGAAAAACTTATTAGCCAAGTAATTCCCGGTCTTCTTTTTCCAAAAATTCCAAACCCCTTTTAATTTATTGATGTTTATGTAATCACGATCTCTCATCGCAAGACCTTGCTCCATATTCATTATCAACTCAGGATTAAAATCAGCCTCCTTTAAAAGTACAAGTAATTCAGAAACAGATTCTTCATCTTGGTTTAGTTGCTCATAGGTGAGGGCCAATAAATAGTGTGCTTCTGGAACATAAGGACTTTGCGGATAAAGAGTCCCGTAGCCTCGTAATGATTCTTTTACTTTTGCGAAATCCGCACGTGGGGTTTGGTCAAACTTAATTTCGATATCCTGCCTCTGTTCAGGAGGCAATCGATTCATCCTCTCTTCCTTGCGTAGATTTCCTCTGGCTCTTCGATAATGTGCTAGGCCTTGCTTGAAGCGGACAGTTGAACGATCTGAATCTCCGAGTTGTTCAAGTCTCCACAAACGATCAAAAAACTTAATTGCATTATCATAATCATCCGAATCCATGAAAGTCTCGGCGATTTCAAACATAGCCTGATTAGATTCTGAATCCATGCGGTCCTCAAGAGCTTTTCCTTTTTTTCTTTCAGCAAGCTCAAAGGAACTACTTGGAGCAAGGGTAAGTGTGGCATTAATTGCATCGTAAAATTTGTTTAATGCCATGCGGTGTGCTCCTAATGTGCGATATATCTTGCCAACTCGAATGTGCGTCTCAGGGATGGTGGGTGCTCCACGTTTTCTGCCTTCAAGCCACTTATCAACAGAGCCTAAGCCTGCTTTTAAATCAGGAATACCCGGAGCATCTTCATGGCTTTCAAATGGGTATGAATCATCGGATGCAAACTCCTCCAAATATCTTTCATAGGATTTGGCAGCGTCGACCCATGCTTCATTCCTTTCGTGCATTCCAATTAAGGAAAGAAGAACATCTCTTCTGTAACGCTTATGATAAGGAGCATTTAACCGACCAAGCACACGATTACAGTAAGAAGTTGCCTTAAATACAGAACGCGTAACATAGGGGTTTCCACTACCACCTGATGCTCGCCTTGTTTCCATAATCGCCTCACGAATTCTAGCCTTTAACTCTGCATCGATTTGTTCGCCCAAAATTGTATAATCTTCAATAACAATTGGTTCACTTTCCTCTGCAGGTGGAACAAGCTTTGGAGTTTCGATAACTGTTGGTGATGGTAGATTAAGTTTGGGGATATTCTGAACGGGTTTATCAAGAGTATCGGGAATCGATGGTACAGGAGAAGTTAGCGTCGACTCAAATGCAGGTAAATCGAGCAACTCGACCTCGCGGAGTAATTCCTCAAGGGAGGCACCTTGAAAATCAAGACCGGAAGCGTCACCAACAGGGTTCAAAACAGTTCTTTGTTGTTGAACCGGTGGATTTAAATCATCCAAATTTGTGGGTTGCGAAAGAAGGGATTGAGTAGAATTGTTTTTATTCCTATCCAAAAGTATATTAGGCATTAATTCGTCCTGTACCCGAAATGAACCTTGTTCTTCATAGGAATCTTCACCTTGTGGACTAATTGTTGATGGATAAGGTTGATTATTAGAGTTTTGCTTAATGTCACCCAACAAGGAGTCTATTCCCTGAATAACCTCATCTATAGATTTTAACCCAGAACCATTACCGCCACCTTGAGCACGTAAAGATTCAGTGCAGAATAGGGGCACGAACGATAAGAATAATATTTTTAGTTTCTTGTAATTCATCGCTGTCGTCTTTGATAAGTGGCTCTTGTTGTAACCCGCAGATTATCCGGTGCAACGGTGTAAGGCGGTACAAAGGGAATATTTTGCATACTTGAGCGAGGAGTACCCAAGGATGAAGATTCAAAAACTTGAAGTAATTCATCTGTGCTATCAATTCCAAGTGCCCCCACATCCTCGAAGGGGTCAGTTAAAGGTAGGGAGACTGGAGGTGCCAAAAGTGGAATATTTTGAGGTGGCATTGGCTGGGAAGTTACCCTGTATGAAGAGTTATCATCGCTAAAAGCAATCAAAGGAAAATTATCACCATCCGAAGAAGTCGCATTTAATTCTTGGTTCAAAGTGGTGGTCACAACAATCGCACTGGGTGGTAAAATTAGCTTTCTGCGATCAACAGGCAATGGGGATGAATTATACCTAAGGGTAGGAGGTTGCACAAAGGCTAAGTACTGTGGCCGGCTAACCTGCGGGGCATCGAAACGCTTAGCTTCGACAACTGAAGGTTGTAAAATGCAAAAAAGAACACTCATTAAAAATGATGTTCTGAGAGTAATTTTTAAATTTGAAAGTTCCATGGAATGATTAATCTCTTTGTATAATCGACCAACGGAGTAAAACTTTACCTAAAATTTAACTTTTTTTTAATTTATCCCAGGAAAAGTTCTTTTGGTGAGCCCGGTGTACCTCTAAAAGGTCATCCATCGTATGAACATCAAGCGGATGAGCATCAAGAGTGTCAAATCGGGTCGCGGTAATCTTAAACGGGTCACCGTATCCATCCAAACATTCTTTTGTCTGAGCCCATACAGCATAGGGGTTTGAGAGAGACTCACCAGTTTCCTGAGCCACGGTAATTGCTTGATCTATTACGGACAAATCACATTCAGGGAAGTTACAATTATAGTTGAGATGCAAATCACAAGGAAAGTGTGAAACGATATGTTGAAAAACGGGAACAGAGGCAACATCGTCTTGTGCTAGATTTTTAGGGCGAAAAAGAATCTCTACCCCCTCAATTAAGCAAGTATGAGCGATGAGTTCACTATCCGTTGATAAAACAACTTGGTCTACCTTATCGCTTTTGAGCAGTTTTCGGAGAGCTCGTAGTACAAGAGGCTCTCCCTTGTAAGGCAGGAGGTTTTTATAAGTAAGGCGTTTACTTCCCAAACGAGCAATAACAGAACCAACAATTTTCATTCCTTCTGCTAAACATCAAATCCACTTGAAGCAAGACTGATGTAAACCTTTCGTTTCCGCTTGGAAAAAGGATGTATCTTTGATTACTATAAGAGATGGATTTAATTCCGTATTCAAAGCAAAGTATAAATGAAGAAGACATCTCATTGCTTTCGAAAACAATGTCCTCTGACTTTCTAACACAAGGACCCAAAATCCCTGAGTTCGAAAAACGAATTCAGGAATACATTGGAGTTCGCTTCGCAGTCGTATGCTCAAGTGGAACTTCAGCACTACACCTTGCATATGCAGCAGCTGGTATAAATGCCAAAAGCATGGGCATCGTACCCGCAATCACATTTGCCGCAACGGCTAACGCGCTTCGATATCAAGGTGCAGATGTTCAGTTTTGCGATGTAAACCCCCAAACGGGGTTGATCTGTGTACAGTCTTTAGAGGAGTGCATCTCTAAAGTTTCGAACGAACAAAAAGACAATCATAACTTAATCGCTCCTGTTTCGTTTGCCGGTTCTGTTGCACCTCTAGAAGAATGTAAAAGGCTAGCTGACGAGCATAATTTTATTTTGATCGAAGATTCTTCGCATTCTCCCGGGGCATGGAAAACCACCCAAAAAGGCGAAAAGATTTACAGTGCTGATGGTAAAATTGCTTTAGCCTCAACCCTAAGTTTTCATCCGGTAAAGCATATTTGTGCAGGTGAAGGGGGTGCTGTGCTTACCAACGATCCTGAACTTGCACAAAAGGCAATCCAATTACGCAGTCATGGAATCAATCGTCCATTCAGTCCGAGTGACGATATGCCATGGTACTATGAACAGGAAGATTTAGGATGGAACTACAGGCTTACTGACCTACAGGCAACCCTTGGAATCTCACAGTTGAACAGACAGGATCAATTCTTGAGCCGCAGAAGATTACTAGCTCAAAGATATAATAAAAAACTGAATTCAAGCCCTTTTAAGGAGCACATTTATCCCCCGATTCCTGAAAGTGGTCATGCCTGGCATCTCTATGTTATCAGATTTATTGATCATACACTCAGAAATCAGGCATATAAATTTTTCAAAAGTAAAAATATTCTGACCCAGGTTCACTATATTCCTGTATACAGACACCCTTATTATGAAAAACATGTTGGAAAAATGAGGTTGCCAGGAGCAGAAACTTTCTACCAAAGTTGTCTTAGTATTCCAATGTTTCCCGACTTAAATGAATCAGAACAAGATCGTGTTCTTGAAATATTGGAACTATTTTTAGAAAAAGGATAATGGATTTTAAAAAATTTAGCAGTTCAATAGGATCATCTCCTTCCCCTGGGTATCTCGCATTGAAGGGATTTCGTGGAGAGTTCAGAGGGTATGAATTAACTTCAGTTAAAATGGAGGATTCAGACCCCATCATGAAATGGAGAAATGATCAAATGTCAGCTCTTCGGCAATCCGCACCTCTCACCCAAATTGAACAAAAAGCTTATTTTGATAATGTAGTGAAACCTTCCTTCACTCAAAAAAAGCCTGATTTGGTTCTTCTTCGTTTAACCTATCAAAACACACTAATTGGTTATGGTGGATTAATTCATATCAATTGGACTGACCGAAAGGCTGAAGTCTCCTTTTTACTTGAAACCGAACGAGCTAAAGACAGTTTCCAGTATGGTCGAGACTGTAGCATATTTCTTAATCTGTTAATGAAATGTGCTTTCGATTCGCTGGACCTAAATAAAATCTTCACCCACTCATACACCCATCGTCCCTTTCTCATTAATTCGATTGAAGCTTCTGGATTCCGAAGAGAGGGAATGCTTAGGCAAGATACCAAAGTGGATGACCAATGGGTAGATGCAGTAATTGCATCTTGCCTTAAATCAGAATACCTAAAACAATTTCCTCCTCCGCAATGATCCCAGGGCAAATTAAAGCCCCCCATTCACTTCCTCTCAAGCCTTTCAATGTAGTTTACACTTCTCCCCTCTTTGGGAAAATGAAGGAACAATATAATAGCTTGTGCCTCTACCAGTAAATTTAATCGCTTTATAGCTGTACCCGCCCGAAATTAAATATGTCAAAGATTCTATGATTGAATTATACACTCAAAATATCATGGAATTTGTTCTGCTAACTTAATGAACTGCTGAAAAGACTAATCAAAAATATTTAAATAATGAATATTATATCAAGGCATATCATGGATCCTTTATTGGGCGATTTCTATCTCACATCAAACTTTACGCCTCGACAGAAAAAATTTCGCTCTTAGAAATTAGGTAAGTCATGTCAGCTAAAATTATTGCAGTCGCAAATCAAAAAGGGGGCGTTGGAAAAACCACTACAACCGTCAATTTAGGAGCTGCTCTTGCCTCGTTTGGACTACCGACCCTGTTGGTAGACATGGACCCGCAAGCGAATGCTACAAGTTCGCTGGGCATTGAAAAAAAAGCCGGGGCTGGAATTTACGAACCACTTCTCACGGGTAGTGATTTATCAAGCCGTGTTGTGGCAACCACCCAGCCCAACCTTTGGCTCGTGCCCTCAGAGCTTGACCTGGCAGCTGCTGAACTTGAGTTGAGTAGTCAGGAGAACTACTTAATGAAATTGCGGGGAGCATTGGCAAACCTGTCTGAAAATTTTGGCCTAAAAGCAATCTTAATTGACTGCCCACCAACTTTAGGTTTGCTCTCAATGAACTCATTATGTGCCGCAGACTTTCTTTTAATTACTCTTCAATCCGAATACCTGGCCCTAGAAGGGTTAAGTCAAATAACTAAGGTGATTAAACAGCTCAGTGAATCTGGGGCAAATCCAAACCTGGCTTTGGGTGGAATCGCAATGACTATGTATGATAACCGAACTCGCTTATCATACGAAGTATGGAAGGAAGTGAACCAACATTACCCCAACGAAATTTTTCGTACTGCAATACCTAGAACGGTTAGGTTAAGCGAAGCACCAAGCTTTGGGAAAACAATTTTTCAATACGATCCAAATGGCATAGGTTCCAAGTCCTATCTAGCTTTAGCCAAAGAAGTAGAAGAAAGATTTTTCTCTTAATTCCGCATTAGATAAATTGGGTTTTATAATTCTTAACATAAGCTAATTATATAATTTAAATTCCAAAATATTATTTTAATCTTGAAAGATCTTGAAAGAAAAATTGGTTATAACTTTTTACAAAAAGAACTTCTCAAACAGGCGCTCACCCACCCTTCTTACAATGAGCATGACCAAAGCAAGAAGGATAATCAAAGAATGGAGTTTCTTGGGGATTCGATTTTAAGCACCATCTTGTCCGAAGCTTTGTTTAACTTATTTCCCGAAGAGGATGAAGGTTCTCTCAGTAGAAAAAGAGCCGTTTTCATTCGCGGTAGTTCACTTGCTAAGATTGCAAATAAGCTAAAGATTCAGGAATGCATCCTAATGAGTAAGGCTGAATTAAAAAACAAGGGAAACCAAAGAAGTTCAACTCTGGAGGATGCATTGGAGGCAATAATCGGAGCAGTTTTTTTGGATGGAGGACTCGAAAATGCAAAGCAATGTGTATTAAAGTGGTTTGGGGATTTAAAAAAAAGCCTAGAATTAGAACAATTAAATTATAACCCCAAGGGACAGCTCCAGGAAATACTTCAAGAAGGATTAAGCCAAAATAAAATTCAATATCAATTAGTTAAAGAAGAGGGTCCACCACATAACAAACACTTCGAAATTGACCTGATTATCGGAAAGAAAACTCTTGGATTTGGAAAAGGGAAAACAAAAAAAGAAGCTGAAGAACAAGCAGCCAAAATGGCTCTTCTTAAAATTAGTGATGATTATAAATCTTCACATGCCCGTGCGTCGAAGTGAAAAGGGTACTAATTCCTGAGGGAGTACCTGCAAAATTCATCCATTCCTTGCCCGAATCAGCAACTCCGGCAATTGCTGCGAACTTCTTAGCAAATGAAGGACATTCCGTTGCAGTTTTAGTTGAGGAAAGTATTCCGAAAGCTGAGGAGTGGGGTGAGGATGTTGCCGCTTTCCTTGAAAGCTTGGATACGGAAAGAAAAATTGAATACCATCTTTTTGATTGCACCCCACAAAGTTCTCACCCAGACGCATTTGAAAAAATTTGTGACCGATTTACCGTTCTATCTTCACTTCTTCGGGTGAATCGAAAACAGGAAAATCGTATTCTTATTGCAACAACTCCTGAGGCCCTTCTTAGCCCATGCACAAAGATTGATAGTCATCGGAAATCAGAACTCGTTTTACGTCCTGGCGCGGAATTCGACTTTGATAAACTTTGTAGCTCGTTGGCTATTGAGTTTGATTATTCCTCGGAAATTCTATGTGAGGAACCGGGGCAATTTTCCGTTCGGGGTGGACTGATTGACATCTATCCAATTAATGGAACAGAACCGGCAAGAATCGATTTCTTTGGCAATGAGATTGAAGAAATCAGAAACTTTGACCCAACGACTCAGAGAGGTCATTCATTGGTAAAGGAATTAATTATCTCCTCAGCAAAAACAACTGCAGAAAATGAACAAGAAGGAGAGTTCTTTGGATATTTACAGCAGCCAGTTTCGTGGATATTCAGGGAACCCGAACAATTGATATCGCGATATCCACTGGTATTTAACACCGCAAATAAAGATTCAATTAAGCAGGCAAGCTTCGCCAATGCATTGGAGCGTAAATTTGGTAAAAAAGATAATTTTCTAGGTACCAGCGAAATCCAAGTGGGGTCAGGAATTTTTGAAAAATGCCAACCTTTCGAGCTACCAGTTTATCCAACAAACCATATAAAAACAGACAACCCGCTGATTGATATTGGAAGTGCTCGATTTGAAAGTGAAAAAAAACATAGAACCAATTATCTTTTTGAACTACTTCAAAAACAAGATGCTCATCATGAGATCATTATCGCCGCAGGAGCAGAATCAGAAAAGAAAAGAATTACGGAAATCATTCAGGAAGAAAGCTCTCTGCATAGATTAAACCCTAAATTTCTATCCATCGGCTTAAAAGAAGGATTCTCGGTACATCCAAAAAAGAACCATGGTTATTTTAATTTATTTATAAATAACAAAAAAAACGGATTAGTTCTTGCCACGGCTAGAGAAATCCTGGGGAGAGAAAGAAGCAGAAGACCATTGCGGTCAAAAAAAGCAATCGTGCGCAGAAAAGAGGTCGATCAAGCCTTAGACTTTTCAGAGTTGGTGGAGGGGGACTACCTGGTTCATCATCAGCACGGAATTTGTCAGTTTATAAGGCTTGGCTTGATCGAAGAGGGAACCCGAAAAGAAGAGGCTATCACATTGGAGTTTGCTGACGAGTTGCTACTTCATGTTCCATTACAAGAATCCCACCTGCTCTCACGATATGTTGGCCTTCAGAAAGCAAGGCCTAAACTGGCAAAATTAGGCGGAAAAGCTTGGGCCAAAACCAAACAGGCGGCAGAAATGGCTGCCTTAGACCTTGCCGCAGACTTACTACGACTGCAAGCGACTAGAGACACCCATAGCGGACATGCCTTCCCTCAGGATGAACAATGGCAAAAGGAGTTCGAAGATGCCTTTCCGTTTACCGAGACAGTCGATCAACTTAAGGCAATCAACCAAGTGAAAGAGGATATGGAAAAGGAACAGCCCATGGATCGTTTAATCTGTGGCGATGTAGGTTTTGGAAAAACCGAGGTGGCACTAAGGGCAGCGTTTAAAGCAGTCATGGATGGCAAACAGGTTGCTTTTCTTGCACCAACCACAATTCTTTGCCAACAACACCTTAATTTATTTAGGCAAAGAATGGCAGACTACCCGATCGCGATCGAAATGCTCAGTCGGTTTCGTACCGCAGGACAGCAAAAGAAAATAATTAAAGCGACGGAAGCGGGTTCGGTGGATATATTAATAGGCACACATAGAATGTTTAGCCCGGATATTGTGTTCAAAGAGCTTGGATTATTAGTTATTGATGAGGAGCAAAGATTTGGCGTACAGCATAAGGAATCAATAAAAAAGCTTCGGGCAAATGTTGATGTGCTTACGCTTAGTGCGACGCCCATCCCAAGAACACTTTATTTTGCAATGGTTGGTGCACGTGCACTCAGTACAATTGAAACTGCTCCAGTTAATAGAAGACCAATCAGGACAGAAGTTTCCCACAATTCTCCAAGTATCATTGAACAGGCAGTTCAAACTGAAACCAAACGGGGCGGGCAAATCTTTTATTTACATAACCGCGTCAAGACCATTTATGCCATAAGTCGCAAATTGGAAACCCAATTCCCCAAATTACGGATTGGAGTAGGACATGGACAAATGAGCGAGGGGGAACTTGAACAAGTGATGACCGATTTTGTTGCTCACAGATTTGATATACTTGTATGCACAACAATCATAGAGTCCGGATTAGATATACCGAATTGCAACACAATTATTATAGAAGGTGCAGATAAATTTGGACTTTCCCAACTTTATCAACTCAGAGGGCGTGTGGGAAGGTTTGACCGACAAGCGTACGCTTATCTTCTTCTGAACAGGCACCTCACGGTATCCGATCAGGCCCGAAAGCGGTTATCCGCAATACGGCAAATAAATAACTTTGGGGCGGGATTTAGAATTGCTCTGCGCGACTTAGAACTTCGAGGTGCGGGCAACTTACTTGGTAGTGAACAAAGCGGTCATGTTGCCGGCATTGGTTTTGAATTATACTGCCGATTGCTGAGAGAGAGTGTTTCCCGCTTGAAAGGAGAAGAAATCTCGCTCCGGCCATCTGCCACCGTCCGCATTGATTTTCTAACCGCAGGTTCACCATCTGATGAAGAGCTTGAAGAGAGTGATTTACTTCTAGGTTCATATTTCCCCGATTCTTACACGGCTGAACCCCGCCTCCGAATTGAATCTTATAGAAAATTAGCTCAAATGAGAGAAGAGAGAGAAGTAGATGATTACCTGGATGAATTAGAGGATCGTTTTGGAGAACCGCCGGAAGAGGTTTTGGCCCTGACACAAGAAACAAAGATCAGATGTCTGGCAGAAGAGGCTGGCTTCGACCTTCTGGAAGTTCGTAAAAATGAACTTTATTGCAGATTAATAAAAAGGGGAAAGGACGGAACCAAGCATTATCATCGAAAAGCAGGGCAAATTCCAAAACTTTCTGCAAAACAGCCACTTTTGAAGTTGAATGAAATCATTCGTTTCCTAAAACTAGTAACTCATGGGAATAATAACTAACAAACCTTCTTTTAAAATAATCCTATTCTTGGCGGGATACATCGGATTACAATTTAATCTCCACTCGAAGGAATTGATTGAACTCAATCGGGTAGTGGCAAAAGTAAATGAGCGAATTGTAACATGGGGAGAAATTGAGAAAGCAATGACCTTGCTCAACTTCACTGATCAAGAAAAGAAAGACCGGGCAGATGAGTTTGTTGATGGTAAAGTCGACCGACTGCTTTCAATTATTTCATTTCGTGAAAAAGGTATGAATATTCCTGCGTCTTACATTGAACAGGAATATAACAAAAGGCTAATAAGAGAATTTAATGGAGACAGAAAACTTTTTCGTGATGTATTGAAAAGTAATGGCCAATCCCAACTTGAATTTCGCAAGGATTTAGAAGAGGAAATTATCTACAGCCATATGCTTTCTGAACGCCGACGATCAAAGGAGGAAATTAGCCCGGAAAAAGTTGAAGCTTATTATAAGAACAATCCAAACCGATTTAAAACGGAGGAGAAAATTCAACTAGCTGAAATTGCATTTTCCCAAATTGCTGGGGAACCCGAAATAGTATTATTACAACAAGCACACAAAATTTTAAAAGACATTGAACAAGGAGAATCTTTCGAAGACGCAGCAACTAAAAACGGGCAAAGTCAATACAGAGAAAAAGCTGGGGATTGGGGCGTGATGGTTGCGGAGAGAGAAATCTTAAATGAAAAAATGAGAAAACAAGCTTTTTCACTCAAAGAGGGGCAAGTTTCAAAACCTTTCATCGTAAATATTCTCGAAAGAAAACCCGATGGAAGTGTAAGGAATTCAGGAAAAATTGCCGTTTATATAATCAAAGCATTAAAAAAGATTGAGGCAGGTCGTAAGCCAATCGACGAAGTACGTCCTCAAATTGAAAGAATACTCGCATCTGACATCGAAGCGTTGAGTCATAGACAGTGGCTAAGCAAACTAAAACGAGATGCATATGTTAGAGTTAATCTCCCCGAATAATATAAATATTTTATTTTGCTAAACTCCCTTGCTTTTAATTCATGAGTAAGGAATACCAAAAATTGCCTTCACTCAAAGATCTAGCCCCCGAAGATCGTCCCCAAGAAAGATTGGAAAGGCTAGGCCCCTCCCCTCTTACTGACCGTGAACTACTTGCCATGCTCGTCCGTTCAGGCAATGCAAAAATGGATGTTCTCGCGATTGCAGATGAACTAATCAAACAGGCTGGTTCCCTTGCCGGATTACTCCGGTGGGATGTTTCAGATTTTCAAAGAATTAAGGGAATCGGAAAAGTAAAGGCACTTCAACTCAGCACTCAAGTTGAAATCGCCAAAAGAATGATGAGGTCAGAACGAGCGACTTTGCCTAAGTTAGATTCGCCCGAATTGGTCTGGGAATACCTTTATCCCGAAGTGCGTGCAGACAATGTTGAAAAAGTCTGGGTATTATGCCTCGACCGAAAAAATAAGTTAATTCGGGCCGAACCGGTCACGTCAGGTACGGCAACCGGAAGTTTAGTCCACCCAAGGGAAGTATTCCGCCCGGCAATTCGCCACGGCGCAACCGCAATCATCCTTGCTCATAATCATCCGAGTGGCGACCCGACTCCAAGCACCGCGGATTTACGAGTAACCAAAAAGATTTTTGAAGCGTCCAAACAGATTGACCTTGAGATGCACGATCATGTGATAATGGGGGAACGCGAAAACTGCCCAAGCAATAAAGGCTATTATAGTTTCTCTGACGCGGGACTATTGGGCTAAATTTAAAGGATAAACTGTTTGAGAAAGCTAAAAGATTAAAAACACTTAATTACCCAAAGGCTGAGGAGTCAAAATTCGAACGCTCCAGCGCCCAACAGCAAAAGTAAGCCCGTATGCCTGATCATTTCTGCGATCCGAAAAACTCACAAATTTTGTTCCACCCGCCGAACCTGCACCCCCATAATGTGGAGCATCACTATCAAGAATCACTTCCCACTCGCCCCCATGCGGGCAACCCCAATCTCGATGAACTGTTTGATCTGAAAAATTGCATGCCACTAAAAGCGTGTCTTTGGGATATTGACCAAATTTCAAAAAGGATATTGTTTGCCCCCCTGAATCATTACAATCAATCCATTGAAATTTATCCCCTTCGTGATCTACATCGCTCCATGAAGGGTGTGAAAGATAGAGGTGGTTTAAATCCGCAACCAATTTCTTCAATCCTGAATGCAAAGGAAAATTAAGTAATGCCCAATCCAATGGACCGTCACAATCCCACTCTTTCCACTGACCGAACTCACACCCCATAAACAGAGTCTTCTTTCCCGGCCAGGTCCATTGAAGGGCAAGTAAAGATCGTAAATTAGCAAGCCTGTCCTCCTCTTGCTCCAGTCCCATTTTATTGGCCAGCGACCCCTTGCCATGCACGACTTCGTCGTGGGAAAAAGCTTGCACGAAATTCTCCGTAAATTGATAAGTCGCACCAAAAGTTAAATTATTATGAACGCTTGAACGGTGGGCGGGAGATGCCTGAAAATAGGAAAGTACATCGTGCATCCATCCCATATTCCATTTAAAATCAAACCCTAATCCACCAACATGAGGGGGCTGAGTAATTTGGGGAAACGCGGTGGATTCCTCTGCAATACTAATGGCATTAGGAAACTCCTGATGAATAGCCTCATTAAACTGACGAATAAATTCGACCGCCTCGAGGTTTTCCTTTCCTCCGTGCTTGTTCGGTATCCACTCCCCCTCCTTTCTTCCATAGTCAAGGTAGAGCATTGAAGCAACCGCATCCACTCTAAATCCGGAAACTCCAAAACGCTCCAACCAGCAAATTGCACTTCCAATTAAAAAGCTTCTTACTTCAGATCGACCATAATTAAAAATTAAGGTATCCCATTCGGCATGCCTACCCTGCTTCGGGTCTTCATGCTCAAAAAGGCAGGTTCCATCAAAACATGCGAGGGCAAAATCATCGCTCGGAAAATGAGCAGGCACCCAGTCTAAAATCACACCGATTCCCGCTTTCTCACATGATTCAACTAACACCTTAAATTCATCAGGTGTTCCATACCGGTGGGTGGGGGCATAGAATCCGGTAACTTGATATCCCCAAGACTTACCGTAGGGATATTCACTCAATGGTAAAAACTCGACGTGGGAAAAACCCATTTCATTTAAATAAGATGGCAGTTGCTCAGCTAATTCAAGATAGCTTAGTGGCCGGCCTTCGTTCTCGGCGAATTTCCAGGAACCCAGATGCATCTCATAAATAGAGACCGGGCTCTTACGCGGGTTTTGAGAAACAGTCTTACTCAATGCGGGCGAATTAAAAGTGCGGGGGTAAATAATTGTTGCATTACCAGGAGGGGGTTCAAACCGAAGGCCAAAAGGGTCTGTTTTATCCCTGACCACATCATCAGCACCTAAAATCCGATACTTATATTTCTCACCTATTTTTGCCGCAGGTACAAAAATCTCTCTGCATCCAGATGAACCCAATGAACGCATGGGCAAAGATGAAGGGTGCCAATTATTAAAATCACCGATCAAATGAACACTCTTTGCAGACGGAGCCCAAACCACAAAAGCAACCCCCTCGATTCCATTATGCTGAGTCGGAAAAGAACCAAGCTTTTCAAATGGGCGGCGATCAGTGCCATTATTAAATCCAGCAAGATCTTCATTTTGGATATAGGGCAAAAAACTATATGGATCAGCCCAATCCATTTCAATACCTCTACGGACCGAGCGAAACATATAGGGAAAATGTGTAGTTTGGTCAGAAATAGTCCCTTCATAAAATCCATCTGAATGAATTTGATTAAGTAAATAGGCCTTTCCATTTCGTTGATCAATAATTTCAATATTCCCTTCTGAATGAGGGTCAAATGCTCGAGCAACGAGACCATTTGCATCTCCCAACGAATGCAGTCCCAAATAGGCATGAGGGTTTCCCATCTGACCTGAAATACAGTTCTTCAATTCGATTTCGTTGATAATCATATTCAATTAAGATGGCTTTATGTGGAAAGAAATTTTCTAAAATCATAAAGAAATACGCCAACAACTCATTTCTTTCTTGTTTATAGGCCTTATCATCTCATTTTAAGTATCAAGTGAAAACCTTTTTTTTCCCATTCTTTATTATGTTGTGGACAAGTTTTGCAATTGGGCAAAACCAAGGTGCAGAACCTAGCGTTAACGATAAGACTATATTGGATTCTGACAATGAAGTCTATTACGACGAACTTTCTGGAAGATTGGTTGCAACTCCCAATGCTCGCCTCCAAAGCGGCCAAGTTTTATTAACTGCTAACCGCATAGAATTGGACCGGAATCAAAGTGAGGCATATGCAAATGGTAAAGTTATTTTGAGCGATGGTGAAGTGCGCCTGTTAGCAAACAGCATAAAGCTTAATTTTAAAACCGGCAATTTTGTTGCCGATGAGGTAAAGGCAGGCATACACCCATGGGCATTTCAGTCCAAAGAAATTAGGAGATTGGATTCAATAATAATGGGCATCGACTCGTCCCTTTATTACTTAGGTAAGGAAAAATATGAGCCCAACCTCAAATTTAAAACTATAGAATTCGACCAGCAGAATGATTCCATCGCGGCAAAAGGAATCTCTGTTCAAATTGGAGATCAGTGGGTTGGACGTTTGCCTTCTTTTTCGGGAAAAGGCCGAAAAAAACCATGGAGTTATAATTTAAGGGCGGGCAAAAAAAACAATTTAGGTTGGTATTTAGGAACTGGAGGACAATGGGCATTAACCCAAAGTGTAGACCTAAATACAGACATAACCGCATATACCCAACGAGGATGGTTACTATCTCCCGGCTTGGAATGGCATATTGCGGGGAAATCATCTGATTTCCTTGGGTCCATTGAAAGTGGTTGGATTAATGATCAAGGCGATTCATTAGGTCAGGATATTCGCGGACTCCCAGTTGATCATCACAGGTCCTACATTAAAGCCTATTCAATTAACAGGCTAGATAAGAGATGGCACATTGCCGCACAGGTAGAGTGGAACCAAGATTCAGAAGTATTTAGAGATTTTCACCAAAATAGATTTCCTCATCACCAATGGAACGATTCATTTGGAGAAATTTCCTACGAAGGGCGGAATTGGACAATATCTAGCCTAGCTCGTTGGCAAATGAATAAATACGAATCAGCAATCGAACAACTACCAAGCTTACGGTTTGACCTCGCACCGACGCCTTGGGGTAATACGCAAATCTATAATGCGTTAGCTTTCGAGTTTTCAGCTTTTCGAGAGAGAGGACACCTCGGACAACTCCAACAAAAATCAAATAAATTCGATTTAGGATACGAAGTTATTCGTCCATTTCACCTCGGTCATGGCTTTATCTACAGCCCGCATTTTGCGTACCGCAGACAGGACTATGCACTCAATGGCCCAGATGCCAGTAGAGATTGGGGAGAATGGGGAAATGAAATCAGGTACCAAGTTACTGGAGATTATGAGTGGAATAACCCCATTTGGGAAATCAATCAACTTCGACACTCTATGGGTTTCTCGCTTTCTCACCGAAAAGTAAACCGCCTTTCCGCAAATAAGGAATACCTGATTCCCATTCTAGATGATCCGTTCATCGATTTAAATCTAAGGCCCATTGATTTAATGGAGCACATACAAGCTGATGGTCTAACGCCCTATAATGTGTTTCGAATAGGTTGGGAGAATGAACTATTAACAAAAACTGAAGGCCCCCCCCGCAGTCTCGCTTCTTTTAACCTATATCAAGATTTACATCGCGATGAAGAAAAAGGCCAAAATAAATCGGAGGAACTGTTTGCCAGTCTATCCATTAACCCGGCACCGTGGATTTCATTAATTGGACAATCCAAAATTGATATCGAAAATGGGGATATTATAAGAAATAGTTTCTCGACCAGTTTTCATGATGGCACAATCAACACCCTTACCATTAGCTATGTCAAATACTTGTCTTTCGCCAACCAGTGGACTGCGACCGGGATGCATCGTTGGAATGAAAGCAAAACTATTTATGGATCTATTTCATACGAAGAAGAATCGAACAACATTCCATATTGGCAAACTTCGATCGAATATAAAATGTCGCCATTTTGGACTTGGATCCTATCGCTAACCGGTCGCACAGGTACTGCAAAAGAAAATCAAACTGAGCTTACCCTAAGCACGAGCCTCTTTGCATTTTGAAGATTTTATTAATAGAATCACAGGTATTGACTATTTCCCAAGTATTTAAATAAGATAAGAAATCATGAATAAAAGATATAATCATCCAGAATTACCACTCAAGGATCCCAAAGTTATGGCTCATCTTTTCGGACTTGGCTTGGATTGTACGGATGGTCACAAGAGAATCACGCAGGCAGATAAGTTTTCAATTTTTGGAGGATCCGAAAACACCCATGATAAAATGACTGAAACTTTATTCAAAACCTTTGAAGACCTTTCCATTAAAGGAAAAGCAATCGAGGAAGCATCCATGGACGAAATTTCTGATCTGATTAAGAAAAACACTCCGAAAGAGTAAATCTTTCTCTTGCGCTTCCCCGCTAATGCAATTTGAATCATCTCTATCATGACTGAAGGAACGCCCAATCCACCCAAACCCACTCTCAAACTCACTCCAAAAGAAGGAGCACCAGTGAAACCTGGTGAGGGAGGTCCAAAATTTCGCGTAACACGATCGCCATTTGCCCCCAAAATTAAGCCAACTGACGGTACTCCTGCCCCTATCCCTACTTCAGCACCAGCATCACCCTCCGCTATTCCTGCAGCAGCACCAGCAGCAGCCGTTCCTTCCCCTGGTCCAAAGCCTGTTGCTCCAGCTCCGATGCCCGTGCCTGCCCCAGTGGCTCCAGCTTCCGCACCAACTTCGCCGACTCCTGTAGCTACAGGGTTGCCTCCTACTCCTGCCCCTGCCCCCTCTCTCACTCCAAGTTTACCAACGGTTGCTCCAGCTCCTGGAGCACCCGCACCGGGCCCCGCACCTTCACTTGCCGCTCCTGCACTTTCCCCATCTCCCACATTACCACCCGGAGGTGCACCCTCCGCACTTCCCCCTATTGGTGGCCCCAAGCCCTCATTGGAAGCACCCAAAGGCGGCCCAGGGCTTCCTCCTCCTGGAGGAGGGGCACCTATGCCCGTCCCCTCTATGGGGGCAGCACCCGGCGGCCCGCCCATGCCCGGCCCGGCTGGCTCACCTCCTATTGGTGCACCTGGAGGTGCTGGACCTGCAAAAGCTGGAGCAGAAAAGAAAAAACGTCCCAGTATTCTCTTTCTAATCCTTGATTTTCTAGTATTTGGAGGTTCCGTTGCAGGGATGGTTCTGCTATTCATTTCTAACTAAATCACAATTAAGAAACAATAAACTACAAATAATGAGCGAACTCGTTAATTTAAACAAAGAAAGCTTCGAAAAAGTTACCGCTACGAAAGATAAAACACTTATCATCGACTTTTGGGCTCCTTGGTGCGGCCCATGCAAAGCACTCACACCGGTGCTTGAAGAGCTTTCATCCGAAATGAGTGATTCCGTTGAAGTATACAAAGTCAATGTTGATGATAACACTGACTTAGCTCAGGAGCACGGTGTTCAATCAATACCTACACTTCTGGTTTATAAAAATGGGTCCCTTTCGGAAACAATTATTGGTTTAAAAACTAAGGACGAGCTCGTCGATATTGTTAATTCCTAAAGCCTTTGGTTTTAATTAGTTTCGGGCAATTGCCCAGGTTACAATTACCCCATACAAAAGTACATATAATGATGTACCTGCTAATATAGTGCCATAATCTTTTTTATTTTCAGCTATTATTAACCTGCGAACTAATAATAGCCCGAGCGGAAATAGAACGAATAAAATTCTTAATCTACTGTCAAAAAGAGGGCATAGAAAACAGGGAATAAAAAAACCAAAAAAGAAGAACCCTACGGCGAATTTATCTCCAAATAATACGACTAGGGTATTTTTGCCTACCTCCTGGTCAGTCTTTCGATCACGATAGTTATTTACTACCAATAGATTATTGATGACGAAACCAGTGCTCAGTGCAACCATCCATTTGGGCTCCCACTCCTGCCCGGATTCAGCCACTAAAACATAATGAGTAATGCAAACCGCAACCAGTCCAAAAAATAAAATTACAAAAACATCCCCTAACCCATTATAAGCAAATGGGAAAGGCCCCCCGGTGTAGCAGACCGCACAAAAGACGCTGGCAATCCCCACGATAACAAGAAAACGACTGGCCCCAGCTTTCTCCATCAATATAAGGCCTAGTACAAAAGCAAAAATGAGGATCAAATAGCATGCATTTCGTAAATGTATCCCCTTAATCAGACCGGATTCTGCAAGTCTAGTTGGTCCGAGCGTTCTTTTTTCGTCCGCACCTTTGAGAAAATCAAAATAATCATTGGCAAAATTAGTCGCAATTTGTACCAAAATCGAAAACATAAAGCACAGAGAGATTAAATCAATTCTTACTGATCCGATCTGGTCAAAAGCTAAAGAAACTCCGACCGAAACTGGTATTATTGAGGCAACTAATGTTTTAGGGCGAGTAGCAAGCACCCAATACCCAATCGTATTTCTCACTAATTTCGAGTCCTTAACGAGTTATCGCCATAGGAAACCTGAAGTGAGTTCTATACCTGTGGGCAACTCTTCGAAAACCGTCCTCTCCCTTTGATGGGTCTGGCGTTTTGTATGGCCACTGAATATCGATTTGCAAGGCAAGGAAACCGTTACTCGGATGATGCCTGTGTCTATGTTCAAGAGGATATTGAGAGCATTTAATCAAGAAATATCTGTCACCTTCTGGGATCCAACGGGCAGACCAAGGAAATTCCGTTTCATCTCCCGTTCCTTTTATCCCTTCTAATGAAAGAGGTTCGCTTCCATTTAACAAATTAAACGACATGCTTCTGTCATCCGATTCACTGTTCCATGATTCCTGCATCTTTCCTTCATTTGGTGCCTGCGGATCATTCATCATATCCTTATCGTATTCTATAACTTGCTCAAATTCGACACGGTGACCTTCTTTGGGGGCCACTAAAAGAATACTCCATCGATTATCTCCCAAATCCTCGGGTGAAAATGAAGAAATTCCTCTTATTCTTTTTGTGCCTCGCTCAACCAGAGTGAAACCCATTCTTTCAAGTTCGACCTGAACTGCATCAACCATTCCATAGGCAATATTCTGTTCCCTTACCTTACCTACTCCTTCAACACCCCAAGGTAAAAAACCGAGTAACCCTCCGATTAGAAACCCAAAGACCGCAAGTGCAATAACAACTTCTAACAGAGTGAACCCTTTATTCTTTGATGATAAATTTTGTGCAGTACTCATTTCAGAAGTTATCTTATTCAAAATCTTCCAATTCCAACACAGCAAAGCCTCCATATCGCCGCATGAGAATACCTGCAATTGAACTTGGGTTATCAAAACGAAGAAGTTCAGCATCTCTCGTTGGAATTGGCGAACCGACACCTATAACCAAACGGGGCGGAACCTGTGTTGCACCATCAGCAGAATCAGGAAAAACGAGATTGCCCACTTGATCAAAAGCAAGGTAGCGAAAATTAGAATCTCCATTTATCTCACGTGCCCCCTTAAATGAATCCTCTAATTTAAAATCATCGGCTTTACTCCAAACAGAATAAGCATCACTTCTCCAACCATCTCCCGTCTTAGCCTTACTCTCATTTTCGGGGACAAAATAAACACCATCGGTTAGGTACCGCCCCTCTCCCATTACCAACCACTTAACTTCACCATTCGTGGCGCATGTATCCTTCACGACCAATTCAAGATACCTGTGATATTTGTCTATATCTGACTCTACATCATTGATAATTAACCGAGTTTCGCTGCCAGATAATGCCGCACGAGAGCGTGCCTGTTGAACCAATCCGAGAAGCTCTCTTTGGGCTGCACCAAGTTCAGCTCCTCCGCCACCCAATAAAGAAAACCCAACCATTCCCATCATTAAACCCATAACTGCTAACACAATCAGCAATTCCAACAGGGTAAACCCTGAGGATTTTATTGAAGTTGCTGAGGGGGTTACATTCAAGGATGCCTATCTATTCTTCTACAATGTACTTAGCGATATCCCAAGAGAATACATTTTCTGACTCTTCGTTTTCAAATTCATCATCACCTTTTGAGTTAAAGAGAGAGTAAACTCCGACCTTTTCACGAATCACTGAAAGTTTTTCTTTCGCATTATCAACATCAGCAGGGTCGTAGTCTTGCTTTAAGGCAGTAACAATTTCATCAACTGCACTGCTGTCTAATTTGATTAATCCATCACCATCCAAATCAACCACAATTCTAATATTTTGACCTTCCCAGGCATCCGCTAAATAGTTCTTGGAATTAAATTCATCTTCGGAAAATGAATGGAACTCACGCCCCTTCTTATTTTGATCCCTAAGCTCATCATCTAATGGTTCCCATACAGAAGTTTCCGGGAGCCATTTCATTCCTTTAAGAGATGCAATAAAAGAATCATGGTTCATATCCTCAGATAAATTGGTTGGTATGCCCTCACCTTCCTCCAATAAAAACGGTGGGAAATATTTATAAAATTCTTTGTATTGATAAAGTTGAGTAACCCATGAACGATAAATGGCCTGCGATTTCTTTACTTTGGAACTGCTGAGTAAATTAAATACCTTGGGTCCAACCATTCCCATCAAAATTCCAATAACAGCAATAACCACCAATAATTCGATAAGGGTAAACCCTCGTGATTTAGAATTTGTTTTTTTCATATACAACTTTTTTCTGTTTACCATTTCCCTGGTTCTGAAGATGGAATATTATCCTCATCAATTAATTCTTTTACTGGGGTCTCAGTTAATTCAGCCCTAAATTCTGAAGCTTTCCCGTCAGCTCCTTTGGAAAAGAGTAAATATCCCTTATGCCCGTCCGCTCGCGGGTATTCATAAACGTACGGCTCAAGCCATGGATCCATGAGGAAAGCCTCGATGATAGAATCGCCACTCCATTGCTCTTCGCTCAAAGAAACAATTTCATTCCTCTGCCCATCTTGTTTGCCTAATGTTACTGAGTCTCCAGGAAGAAAGGTTTTCCTACGATCGCTCGGATCCAATAATTCTCCCTCCTGATCCACCAAACCAGCTAAAGTATTTAAAAGAAGAGCACTACGTGCAATTTCATTTTCCGTATTTGGGAGTTCAGGTGTTACAGGGTAATTACCCATTTCACTTTTGTATTGGTCGAGGGCCAAGGAAAGAGCTTCTATCTGACTTTTTGCCTGCTTTTCTTCCTGAGCACTCAAAAGATAACTTCCGCCAGTGAATGTAATTCCAGCAAGAATGCCAATAATGACAATTACAACTAATAATTCAACTAGGGTAAATCCTTCTTTCTTAAAACTGTTTTCTTTCATCGGGCAAAATATAACATAGTAGTCCTAAAACTTACGAATTTTGTCAACCTATCGTTATTCCCACGAACCATGGTTTTTTATTAAATTAGTTAGGCAAACCCATTTTCTGACGAAAATACTTTAGCTCAGGAAAGCCCAAAAGGGCTAACGAAAGAGCATAGATTAAAACCCCCAAGGGTATATAAGTTAGCAACTCAAGCACGCTATGTAATTTGTTTTCAGCAAAATATTGCTGATCTTTAAAAAACCAAAGAAGTCCAAACATAACCAAAGATGCAATTGATATGCTAAAAACATATAAAGAATCGGGTCGGAAAATAAATTTCATGTCAAAACCTTTAAATTTGGCAGCCAGAAAAATCGTTTGAAAAAATGCTGCCCCCACATTAGCCCATGCAAGGCCTAACATTCCATACTCCTGCATAAGGATAATACTTAAAACTAAATTTATCAAAAAGCTCAAAACCGCTGCTTTCAAGGGAGAGTTCATATCTTTTTGTGAATGAAAAGCTTTAACAAAATATGCCGCTATTGCATAAAATGGTAATGCAAAACAGGAAATAATCAACACACTCGATGCAATATCCACCTCGCCCCCACCAAACTCTCCCCATTGAAAAAGAACACTTAGTATTGTGTCAGAAAGTAGTGCTAAGCCGATTGCGGCAGGCAGAATAATTCCCAGTGTTAACCGAAAGCCGCGAGCAAAACAATTATCGTACCTTTCACCTTCCCCAGAAATAAATGCCCTAGATAATTCAGGAAAAAACACTGTGGATATAGAAATCGCAAATACTCCAAGGGGTAACTCTATCAATCTAGCAGATAGAAATAAATAGGATAAAGCACCATCGCTATCTAAGGAGTAAGCCAAAAATCGTGATACCATTACATTGATTTGACTAACCGCAGCCCCAAATGCGCCAACAAAAAATAGGGTTTTAATTTTTTCCAAGCCCTCAGATGATGCTAAGTCAAACTTCCAACGCCACGAAAAATTTCTCCTAAGTTGAATCCATGGGATGATGGTTTGTAAAACCCCACCTAATAAAACAGCAAAACAAAGACCTGTGACTAAATCCATCCCCCTCCATGAAAGACCAAAATAAAGAAATACGAGAACTCCAATCATCGATAGATTGAGGATAATAGGAGAAAATGCGCCGGCAAAAAACTTGCGATGCGTGTTTAATGTCCCAACTACGATCGCAGAAATACAAATAAAAAATACATAGGGAAAAATTATTGAATTTAAATAAAGGCCATTTATCCACTTTTGACTCGAAATCCATTGGTTATCTGATGCCATCCAAGAAACGAGGCAAACGCTCAAAGATAGAGCTAAAAGAAATACAAATAAACGTGAGATCACTTGGTTAAGGACTCGATGTGCCATCTCCAACGATTGATTCTTTTCTATTTCAGAGTAAACTGGGATGTAAGCAGAGGTTAAAGTACCCTCCCCCAACATCCTCCTGAAAAGATTGGGTATCGTGAATGCTAAAATAAAAGCATCCCCAATCGCAGATACTCCAAAGCAGGTGAAAAATAAAACATCACGAGCCAACCCTAGAAACCGGGAAACAATGGTCAGTCCACTTACCAGTGAAATATTACCTACAAGGTGACTCATCGTAAGGAGAAATCCTTGATTCAGGCAATTGGTTTTGTCTGCATAAAAACTCCGACAAGATCAACTATCTGTACATTCAGATAAAAGATGCTTTGCTTCCTCCTCCGGATCTTCATGGCCCTGATCTTGAGCAACGGTAATTGTTTGATTTAAAATTTCGCGAGCCTCAGTTTTTTGTCCAGATGCGATCAGTGACTTCCCTAAAAAAAGCAAAGCCATCATCCAATCTTTCCTTTCATCCAGGCAAATCTTTAAATGATGTATTGCATTTGGGTAATCAGCCTCTTCGTGATAAGCTTGAGCCAAACTAAAGCGAAACAATATATTGCCTGGGCTTTTATCCAGTTTTTCTTGGTAAAGAGATATTCGCTCAGACATGCTGGAGTCGAAAAGTTTAAGAAATTTTCAAACAAACAGCGGTTGAATTATCAGTCCCACCATTCTGATTGGCTAAATCAATAATAGCGTGAACGAATGCCTCTGGCTCCATCGATGAAATCATCTTCTCAATCTCCTCGAGATCAACCATATTTGTAACACCATCCGAACAAACGAGGATTGAACTCCCAGGCAAAAGATCAATATCTCCAATATCCACTTCAAAATCAATATCTTGGCCCATGCAGCGAGTAAGCGTATGCATGTAATGCTCAGGCATATCAATCGCGGCTTCGGGGCCATGCTTGTCAATTAACTCATCTCCCAAGGTATGACACTTGGACACTTTTCTTAGCCCGTTCCCGTCTTTTAAGTAAATCGAAGAATCACCAACATGTACAAACACAAGCTTTTCTCCAACCCGACGCAATCCAGAAAAAGTACATCCTATTCCATTTTCCCCGCCAACAATAGAACCACAGGTTATAATATTTTGATGTATAGAATGAGCAATTCGACGCAATTCATCATCCGTAGCATGATCTGTTGAGCTTTGAATATATGAACCGTAAAACTGAACAGCGAGCCTGCTAGCTAAAGCACCAAAAGGTAGTCCACCAACTCCGTCTGCTACTGCATAGATTCCTTTTTCATCATCCACCAAAAAAGAATCTTCGTTTTTCTCACGAACGAAACCAACATCGGAATGACCATAGGAACTTATAAACATATGATTAGGCACATTATAATAGCAGTTGATCTTTCGATAGCAACTAGGACAGAATGTCAATTTTCAAAAAATAAATTGGAAATTTCAAGAAAGTTTTACCCCTTTTCGTCAAAGATCCGGAATTAGGTCGCTTAAAGTTATAATTTCATGCTCTTTCTTCGGGAATTCTCGAATAAAATCCCTCCCATAGCCCTTTTTTAGAATTCTTGAATCTAAAATAACTAATTCTCCGACATCGGTCCGCGATCTTATAAGTCGACCGATTCCTTGCCTAAACCGAATTACTGCAGATGGCAAAGTAAGCTCCATAAATGAACTCTTACCTTCTTTACCCAAAACCTCTGCCTTTGCCTCAAAAACAGGGTGACTTGGATTTTCAAATGGCAGACGAGTGATTATAACCTGAGATAAACAAGGACCCTTGGCATCAAATCCCTTCCAAAAGCTTTCTGCGCCTAAAAGTAGCACATCCCCTTCCTCCAACATTTTGTCCCTTAGTTCTGACCGGGACATACCCTCCCCCTGTGCATAAACAGAACGTCCAAGCTTTTTCCATCGAGCCCGCAAGTTATGGTAACAATGTTTGAGGTCAGAGTAATTCGTAAACAGAACCAAAGTTCCACCCTCAATACTTGATGCACAGGCATGAAGAACTTCAACCAGATAATCGAGATAAGGCAAACGATTACTGGACATCGGATCTGGGCAATCTGCCAGAACTCGTATTTGTAAATTTGACTCATAATCAAAGGGGGAATCCACAATGCCTTCTTCTGCACCCTCAACTCCAATAGTAGATCGAAATGATTGAGCATTCCCTTTCCTAGTCAATGTGGCACTTGTCATCAGCACCGGTACATCACGGGAGAAAAGTTGCCCCTGTAAAACCTGGGCAATTTCCAAAGGAGCACTACGCAAATGAATAATTTGGTTTTGCTTCCCAGTTCTTTCAATCCAATAAACAGAATTTTCATCCTTCAATTCAAGCACTTCAGATAATCCATTTAAATATCCCTGCATCCGCCTGGCATGATCTTTCAATTCGACCTTTAAGGACTCATCTTCTGTTAACTCGCCCAACTCGACCAAGCAACGACACAACCGGCTCAAGGGAGGGAAAATTTCCATAGGCAAAAGACCTTTTTCCAACAAGCGAATTCGATCTTTCTTCCCAAGGGTTTGAACGTGGAGATACTGAAAGAAATCTGATGCAGCCAGTTCTGCATTTTCAACTGACTCAAAATCAATTGACCTACCAACTCGGCTAATCAAACCCTTCCTTTTTTTGGAATTATAAATCCTGCGAATATTCATCTCTAAAGCCCATGAACTAATCGCAAGACCTAGGTGGTCGCCCGCGACCTCAGGAATTTCATGTGCTTCGTCAAAAATTACAAAGTCATTCGAAAACATCACTCCGCCTTTATCATCCGGAGGTCCAAAACCGGCACCCATCAAAGAAAATAGAAGGCTGTGATTCACAATTATTAAATCAGATTCTTCAACCTCCGAACGGGCCCTTCGGTAAAAGCAACTTTCTGGCTTACATCTTTTTGATGAGCATAGGGAGGAATCGGCACTGACTGCATCCCAGACCGCTCCCATGGGTAAGGGCGAAAGCTCTTGCCTAATTCCCTCTTTTGCCTCGCTGCCTGCCCATTTCGCAATTCTCTCCAATTCCTGACGCTGACGACCTTCAAATAATTCGCCCTGTCCATTCAATGCTCGGTGCAGACGGGTCGTGCATAAATAATTCGCCCGCCCAACAAGCAGTGCACACCCAAAATCCTTAAAGTTTTTTAACTCAGGGACTTCCTCAAACAATGATCGAAGTGCTGGAATATCTTTATCCAAGAGTTGCTCCTGCAAACTAATGGTATTCGTTGCTACAACACAGGGTCTTTTCCTCGAAACTGAAAACAGAACGGAAGGAACAAGATAAGCCAAGCTTTTCCCAACTCCAGTCCCTGCTTCAAATAATAAATGCTGCTCATTCAAAAGGGAGCGGCTAACTGCTTTAGCCATCTCAAACTGTTCGGATCTGTGTTCAAAATTTTGGGTTTCCTCCAACCACCCCCCTTCTCGGAAAATTGAATGAACCACAGAAGTTAAATCAAATTCCTCTTCCTCTCCCGCACCATCCGCGAACCGAATCATCTGGATCTAGAGAAATAAAATCTTAAACATTTCAAACCGGACGAACAAAAGGATTTACCTGTCGCTCATGTCCCACTGTGGTATTCGGGCCATGCCCGGGATAAATCGTAGTATCTTCGGGCAGCGTGTAGACCTTGGTTTGTATAGAATGTTCAAGTGTTTCAAAATTTCCACCGGGAAGATCAGCACGGCCAATACTTTCGGCAAAAATTACATCCCCCACAAAACATGCTTTCTCATCTTTAACCCAAAAAATAATATTTCCCGGACAATGCCCTGGGCAGTGAAATACTTTTACCTTCCGTCCCAGTAAATTTAGCACATCTCCATCTTCGACCCACTTTGTAATGCTAACTGGCTCAAAATTCATTCCTGGCATGGCAAAGGTCGACATTACGCTTGGTTGCTCAAAGAGCATCTTATCATCATGATGCCCCACAACAGTAATGTTGCTATCCACAATATCCGCAGCACCTGCCATATGATCCCAATGACCATGAGTTAACCAAATTTCCTTCAATGAAAGTGATTCCCTCTCAAGAAATGGCAATACTGCATCATTACAGTCAGGCGGAGCATCTATTAATATTGCCTCTTTTCCACCCGCATCCCAAATCAGGTAGGCATTTGTACCAATTGGTCCCAACTCCATTTTCTCAATTCGCAAAGAATCCATCACCCAACACAACCCGAAGCGGACAATGATTCCAAGCAAATTGAATCTAAAAGAGTAACAAAATAAGGATTCAGAACTGTTTAACAAAAAAATTAATATGAATGATCAATACGAATACTATGTCGCCCAAATTAAATATATAAAAATCCCTTAATAAAAGGCGTTTAAAAATTTGCCGGTATCCAATTTCGTTTCCTATCGGTTAAAATCTATCCAAATTGCAATTCTAGGGACACGAGCGATCTTAAACAGAGCCAGATCAAGTATGCTATTGCCGGGCAAAAATAGATTTATCAGTAAGAGTAAAATTCTCCTAGTCTACACATTATTACAAGCTTGAATAAAAAAGCATGCAACCAACCGCTTTTCATTAAAAAACAAGTAGACGAAAATTCTTTTTAAGGATACAAGGAATCGATGAAAAGTTCCTACGAATTAGCAATGGAAAGAATGGGAGGTGGAGATAACTCCCCTCTTTCTGATAAACAAAAAGAATTGATCGCTGAGATAGATTCAAAATTCAAAGCCAAAATTGCCGAGCGAAAAATCTTTCTTGAAAAAGGAATTTCAGATGCTCTGCAAAAAAACAATACAGAGGAAGTCGACATGCTCCGCAAACAGGTCGCACAAGAAATAGGGTCTCTAGAAAGCAAAGCTGAACGGGAAAAAGAAAAAATTCACGAGGCTAACTAGCACGCTCGCACCGGATATATTTCGGATAAGCAAAAATCAGTCAGGCTGCTTTTGCCTTTCGGTAGGAAAGAATGTAAAGCATACACAAAGGAACCCCGTAGTCACCCCATCGTTCTATCCATTCGAAAATATTTACCACCCCCATACCAGCTACTGTATCTGCAGGCACATAGAGAAACTCGGTAAACAGCTTCCAGCCAAGTGCAATAAAAATAAGGGGGCGAAGTGGGGCGAGGAAGACTACCACACCTAAGGCAAATTCCGCGTATCCGACTTTTGTAATAAAAGCTACATCGGCATTCACTCCAATTGACTGCCAATGATCAATCAGCATCTTCTTTTCCACTGCAAACCCAAAACCAGCATGTCCGATTAGAAGAAGAGCCAAGCATGTTTTAAGTAAAAAGAATAAGGTATCAATCATCGAATCCTTAATCTCAGGCTCCTTGTAACTAGAAAATAAATCTTTATGGGTTATGGCAAAGCCCCCACCCATCAACAAAAGCAAAAAGGGAGGAAACCAATTACCCGCCCTTTCCCAAAACTCCCAGGTTTGCATTTTTGCCACATGCATGGAGTCCGTAGCCAAGCGAACCATCCACTCCCCATCAATCAGAACTTTTTCCAAGTTCCCGGCAAGAGGACGTAAGATCGCAGTCCACAAGGCCCATAAAAACATCCATACCAAAATTGTACGATTTGGTTTCCAAAGCAAAATAACCGCCATTAAAATATCGAATGCACCAATCATAGGCTGCAATTTCCAAGCGATCTCAGGCTCAATTCCCTGTGAAGCAAAGAATGGAAGCCAACCCGCCTTGGTAATAAGGCCCCACGTTCCGTGCCCAATAAAACACAAGGCTGCAGTTACACGAAGAGTCCAGTGCAACTGGGTTTGTAAGGTCCGCTTATCGCCAGAATGGGCACTGAATAATCCATGAAAAAGGTATTCTTGTGGTTTCATCATCGTTTTATTTAAATGGATAACAATTTTTAAGTAAAGAGTATACATGAAAGGAAGTTGACTCAGAAAATTGATCATACTTTAGTCAAACCATGCTTATTTTCCAATACGCCCTACCGTGTCGGCGATTTATTCTTGGGTCCCTTTTTTTCATTATTTCACACTTTTCCTATGCTCAACTTGAAGAGGGAAATTGTGAAAAGCTAAAAAACTTTGGTAAATTTTATGAAAATCCGGAAGGTGACATTTTGCAAAGTGCAAAGCTTTTCCTTTCGTACCAGCACCAAGTGGGTGCTATTGATGGCACTGATAATTCAGGTAAAGATTTTAAGGACGACTTTGAAGAAGTGCGCAGGTTTTGGATGGGACTGTCCGGAAAATTTGGAACCTATTGGAAATTTAAAGTGGTAAGCCAATTATCCAATGACCGACACAACTACCCGGACAGCCAGGGAGGATCTTACAGGCAATGGGGACACGAAACTTTCCGATCTGCCAATATCACCTTTGATGCAGATAGTTTTTGGGACATTAAAAGCGTGGACTCGATGGAAATTGGTTATGGTCGAAGAAGTGGGCGAATGGCTGACGAATGGCAGCGCTCGTCAACCTCAATCAACTGTCTAGAACGTTCATCATTCGCCAACAAACTTTGGCTTTACGACAAGGAAAAAGGGAACCCCATGGCCGCATGGATCAAATGGAAAACAGGCAAACATTCATTTGATACCGCAGTGTTTTCAGGGACTTACGATGATTACATTGGTGGATGGAGCGACAGCAAAGTTTATTATGCTTCATGGCTGGGAGATTATTCTGAAATGAGCTCCTATGAATTGCACGAATACTGGCTTTCTTTTTATAAGCAGGACGGAGGCATCGATCAGGACCGCTTGGCTGGAGGTAACGAGTGGGCACTCTCTTTTGTAAATCGACTGGGGGGCGAATCTTGGGCACTTCACTCGACTCTGGGGTTTGGTGAGAATGGTACTCAATCAAAAATCGAACGGGCGGGTAGCTTCGGTGGTGGTGTACTCATGCCTATGTACTGGATAAAAAAAGATAAATTAAAATTAGTTGCTCGTTACCTTTACCAACAATCCAATCAAGTTGAAGGTCTAAAATTAAATAGTAGATATGGCCCTCTTGCTGATACCCGCGACACCTCGATCGATTTGAACAACGGGAGAGGAGATAAACACCATGGCCTTTATCTCGGGCTCAATTATTATCTTTGCGGAGAGAATCTCAAACTTGTTAGCGGTATACAACATGATGACTTGAGCTCAAATGGATCGACTCAGTACCGCGGATGGAGCATTGGCTCGAGCTTCCGCATTTGGTTCTAAAATCACATGAGCATCTGCTTATTTAAATGGTGAGAAGGGAAGACTCATCCACATAAAAAATAAATCAACTCTGAGTTACCCGTACGATTCTAATCGAAATAAGGTTAAAACGAGGCACAAAACTGTCGATTAAGCCCTAGGTCTGAACATGTTCCCCACCGGTCCTCCTGCCCCTAAATTTCAACTCTTTATTCGATGAATTATAAACTGTTTTATTTTTTGTAATGGTTATTCTTTTATAAGCTGAGTATAATCAGAAATGAAATCTCACGAAGTTTTAAAACAGTCCGTTGAAGATATGGGCGTAAAAACCATTGCCTCGGACTTAGGGGTATCCCCTTCCCTACTCTACAAATGGTGCCAACCAGGTGATGAACCTACCGATAGCGGTGCCACCAATCCACTTGATCGACTGGCCAGAATATTCGAGGCCACTGGCGATGAACAAATAATTTCCTGGCTTTGCCAAAAAGCGGACGGTTTCTACTATCCCAACCCCAGTGCGGATAAAAACCCGAATAAGGATCTCTTCGCACATACACAAAAATTAGTCCGCGAATTTTCTGATCTTCTTCAAGTAGTCTCGGAAAGCAACCGGGATGACAGCAAGATTTGCGAAAAGGACAGTTTGAAAATCCGAAAAGAGTGGGAAGAACTCAAAGGGGTTGGTGAATCATTTGTTCATGCTTGCGAAAAAGGTTTCTTCCTCGAAAAATAATTCGCTCACACCTTCCCCTCAATAAGCGAATAGATCGGTGGGGTAAATTTTAAACAAGGTTGCAGGAGACACGTTTTATTTGTAAAATGAAACTTTTGTACAAATCAGCATTTTTAAAATTATGTCCACTGTATCCAACATCATATATACTAAAACTGACGAGGCACCCGCACTCGCCACTTACTCACTCCTTCCCATACTTCGGGCATTCACATCCACATCCGGAGTTAACTTCGAATCCAAAGATATTTCTCTTGCGGGCCGTATTCTCGCCCATTTCCCTGATTCCCTTTCGGAAGATCAACAAATCCCGGACGCTCTTTCTGAACTCGGAGAACTCGCCACCCAACCGGAAGCGAATATCATTAAGCTTCCTAATATTAGTGCCTCCATTCCACAGCTCAAGGAAGCAGTAAAGGAACTCCAAGACAAAGGGTTACCAATCCCCAATTTCCCCGATGCTCCACAAACTGAAGAAGAAAAATTAATCCGGGCAACCTACGCAAAAGTTCTGGGCTCTGCGGTCAATCCAGTACTCCGTGAAGGAAACTCTGATCGTCGGGTAGCTAAGCCCGTTAAGGAATACGCTCAGAAAAACCCCCACTCTATGGGCGAATGGAAAACGGACTCCCAGTCCCATGTCGCACACATGAAATCCGGCGATTTCTATGGCAGCGAACAATCCAC
>ERZ807291.1895-NODE-1895-length-32925-cov-10.326285_pt1 | contig 32925 bp, 31 predicted proteins | sample MGYA00521257_ERZ807291 | MGnify/ENA primary metagenome ERZ807291 (study PRJEB31413, sample SAMN03169783) | marine metagenome | biome: Marine; feature: Water; material: Subsurface seawater | place: North Sea | collected 2011-04-28 | depth 1 m m ...
GGTATTCCAGTAGGTATTCCAGTAGGTATTCCAGTAGGTATTCCAGTAGGTATTCCTGTAGGTATTCCAGTAGGCATTCCAGTAGGCATTCCAGTAGGCATTCCAGTAGGCATATCTGACATTTTTAAATTGTTATCACTTAAGTTTATATAGTTTTATATACATTGTTATTATTGATGCTTTAAATAGTTAATAAATATAATAATTTATAGTAACTTACAGTATAGTTAAAAATGGCTTATGCAGTGCTATGCAGTAAATACCAAAATTTTACGTTTTTCGGGTTTTTTCTTCGAAAAAAAAGTGGAACGAAATTTTCAAAAGTGGACATTTTTAAAAATGTCCAAAAGTGAAATTTGCAAAATAGTTTTTTTTCCTAGTTTGCAAAATCGTGTTTTCCGTAAGAAATGCAGTAAAATGCATCTTTAAAAAAATATGAGTTGCATTGTAATTTTTTTTTGGACATTTTTAAAATGTCTGTATATTTTAGTAAAAATGGATTACAAAAAAAACGAGAAAAACGAGTATAAATTTGTTTGTGTAAAATGTGACTATAAATGCTTTTATAAATGTGATTATGAAAGACACATTAACACCATAAAACATAAAAGGATTACAATGGATTACGAAAATGCATACTATTGCAAATGTGGTAAGAAATATACCCATCGACAAGGCCTATATAAACATAAACGCTCTTGCAGTGTCAAGGAAGATACGCAAACTATCCAGGAAATACAGGATCTGTTACTACAACAGCAGCGGCAGCAACTAATGCGAGACGAGGAGCAGAAGGAAGCACAGCGGATGAGGGATGAAAATATGAAGAAAGAGCATCAGCAACAAATCCAGGATTTGACTGATAAGATATCAAATATGTCATTAGTAACGAATAATACGACGAATAACAAGTTCAATCTGAATTTCTTTCTGAATAACCAATGTAAGGATGCTATTGATTTTCAAACATTTTTGAAACAAATTAAGATTGAAGAAGAAGATTTATTCTATTTCGGGAACCACGGATACCTGAATGGGATGATGAATATTATTGACAAGTCTCTGGGAAGTTTGGAAGTTCATGAACGCCCTATTCACTGCACGGATGTGAAACGACAAATCATGTATTTCAAGAAAGAAGACGGTACGTGGGAAAAAGACAAGGAAAAACTACAAATGCGTCGGTTAATATCCACAATAGACAATAAGAGCTATTACCGTTTAGAAGATTGGGAAGATGGAAAAAAATACAAATATGAAGATATGGATTCACCCAATTTCAAATGGTATTTAAAAGTCGCCACAGAAACAATGGGTGGTGATTATTCTAAGGATGACATCCATCTAACAAAGATGTTGAATTATTTGGCGGTAGAATTTTATATCAAGAAAGGTAAACAGCTTTCATTACTATAAAAACAATAAAAATATAACATAGTTTTTTATTGTTTGTATCAAACGCATATTTAGAAGTCCATATCATAACCATCATCCACATCGCCACAATCATTTGTATTGACGTTCATCGATGAAATAGTATTCTTAATGGATGTATTTTCACATTTTCCTGTTTTCTTAATACCAAACGCAGTTTCTATTTCCGCCTTATTGTTGGTATTTACAATGTCATCATTATCACGTTTAGACATTTCATTCATATCAAGTAATATATTACACATACCTGTGCCATATGGACCAGTCTGACCCAACATTACATTTGCAGATACGCCACGCATATGATCGAACTCAGCATGACGACTTGCGTTTAGTAATACTTCTGTATGCACTTCAAATGTTGATTTGGAAATGGGTCCAATATCATCACCTAGAATACCAGAACGGAAGATAGAAACCATGTTCTTTGTCAATGTCATACGGTCACATAGTAATCCAAGATGGTGATAGTTAATGTATACACCACTGAATTCCATAACATCAGCAAATTCATCGTGTATCATTTGCCGCGCAGCTTCCAATCCAAGGACGTTGAAAACTTCTTTGATGTCATTACTAATGGTGCGTCTACTATCAATAAAATCCAGTCCAAGAACATCCATCAAATTCGTTCCGGCACTATCAAGAACCCAGATATCATTTGTGTCAAACCCATTTTCATTTTTAACCATATAATTTTGAACTTTACGGATATTCACATTAGATATGTTGGGGATACCTCTTAGCACAACATTATTTAATAGCTTATCTTGGAAATCACGCAACAAATAGATATGGTCGGATTGGTCCAAAATACCAGAGTCAGAGCTTTTATTATTATCGAGGAATTTACTATTTACCCGAATTCTGAATACAAGATTATCCATATTATAGTCTGAATAAATACAATTTACATCGTTGCCATAACTGTTTGATATAGCAAAGTGTATGTCATCCATATTAATATTCCTTTCCAACATCTCTTCGGGATTCATTTCAATACGAACAATCCATTTAGAATTGTTAAACGCATCATCATTTTCCCCATCTTCATTACATTCATTGAATATTTTTTCAAATTCGTTGTATTGGTCTAGTAAATGATTGTCATCATCTATAATTGTATTGTTATCATTCGCGTCAAAGCATATTTGGACGCTTTTGACAACATCGTTGAGTTTTGTATGGTTCAACATATTACTATAGTTGGTCGCCTTCTTCTGGTCGGTTTGATCGTGTTCGTGTAGGTAAATAGTAAGTGAAGAACTCTTGGGATTTTTCGTCAATCTTAAAATCTCTTCAATACGCGGCACACCACGAGTTACATTCGACTTAGACGCAACACCAGCAAGATGGAACGTGTTAAGTGTCAATTGGGTAGTCGGTTCACCAATAGATTGTCCGGCAATTACACCCACCATTTCACCAGGATGGACGACTGCTTCTTTGAATTTCAACGATATTGTTTCAAGAAGTAGTAGAATACCAGCACGATGGAAACGCTTTTGGATGAGTAGTGTCTTAGGATTGAGATTGTAGAAGTATAAGAATCGGAAGAGTTGGTTTTCTTGTAAATAGGGTGTAAATGTTGTAATTTTCTTGTAATATTCTTCTGTAAGTTCAAACACTTCAAGAGGGGTAATATCAATAATACTGTTTCCGTTCAAATTTAGTTGTTGTTGAATGTTATTTATAATATTACTGAAACTGACCGGACATTTTACGCCCATATCATTGCTATTTTTAAATATATTTGTAACCAATAAATCGCGTATTTCTATGAATTCATCAATAAATTCTTTGCATTTCTTTTTTGTTTCTTCGCGTTGTTTTTTCATACGAGTGATTGTGCCCTTTGTATATACTTGACTCATACCTTTGCGTTCATCATGAATGCCAATAATATCAAATAGCATATAAATATCACTAATCGTCATTTCAACAATAGGAACTACCTGATTTTCAACTTTGGTAGAATCAAAGTTGTCATCGCCATAATTGAATTGAACGATTTTGTGTTTGTTATCACGAACTGTCATATCATATTCAACTTTAAGATCTTCAAGACCTTTGATAAGACGTCTTTGGATATAACCAGTCTGAGAAGTCTTAACAGCTGTATCAATGAGACCAATACGACCACCCATTGCGTGGAAGAACAATTCTTGTGCGGTAAGGCCCGAAATATACGAGTTTTCTATGAATCCACGTGCAAGAGGGGTATCATCATATTTATTGAAATGGGGTAAAGAACGGTCGGTATATCCATATGGAATTCGTTTACCTTCAACATTCGTCTGACCCAAACACGAAATCATCTGCGAAATATTGATAAGAGAACCTTTCGCACCCGATTCAACAATCATAAGGAAACGATTATCTTTGTCGAGCGATTTACGACCAATTTTACCCGCTTGTTCCGTTGCCTTATTGAGAATGTTGTTGACTTGTGTTTCAAATTCAACCAAGTTGCTATTTGCGGTGCCATTTTCAAATATACCAAGATGTAGCTTGTCAATAAGCGAATACACTTGCTGTTTTTGACCGCTAATCGCTTTTGAAATACTTTCTTGGGTTTGTCTATTCGCAATCAAATCCGAAATACCAACACTATACGAACTTGTTGTCATATATTCAGTAATGACGTTTTGTATGTCATCGATGAATTGTGCTGCTGACATATGACCGTAATCATTGAAAATGCGATGAATAATGCCCTTAGTGGATGAACCGAGCATAGATTTTTCCAATTGTCCGCGCATATATTTACCATTTTTGATCTCCATAATATTATTTGATGTTTCGGGATCTTCGTCACTATCAAACAACTTGGTTTTATTTTTCAAAGTAATAGGTTTCATAATCTGTGAAAGGATATCAAAATTTGTGATTTGCTTTTTGTTTTCAAATAGAGCCTTAGCATCTACATCTTTTATCATCATAAGTAAATTCATTGCTTCTTTTGGTGTAAATGTAATATTTGGACGTGTAAAACGATAAGAACCAAGCATAGAATCTTGGAAAATACCGATAATAGGTGCATTACTTGCCGGACTAACAATTTGATAAGGGGTTGCAGCAATTTGCTTTAGTTCTGTTTCTGCTAAAATATTTTGAGGCATATGCATATTCATCTCATCGCCATCAAAATCAGCATTGTAAGGCTTTGTATTTGCTACATTCAGTCTGAATGTATCGCCTTTCTTCATAACTTTCACAATATGGCACATCATAGACATACGATGAAGACTGGGCTGCCTATTGAAAAGAACACCATCTCCATCCATCATATGACGATGAACGACATCACCGTGTTCTAGGCGAATAGAATCGCGATCCATATATCTCAACGAAATATTTTCTCCATTTTTGCGCTGTAAGATTTTGGCACCCGGATATTCATCGGGCCCATTCTGGATGAGTTTTGTCAAGAAATCGATGTTTCGTTCGTTCACTACAACAGGTTTCGTAATATTCATCGCCACTTTTTTTGGAACGCCCAATTGTTTGATAGACAAGTTAGGATCGCCAGTAATAACAGAACGCGCACTAAAATCCACACGTTTTCCCATCAAGTTGCCACGAATACGCCCAAATTTACTATTCAAACGGTCAGCAATACATTGTAAAGGTCGCCCCGAGCGCTGTTGCATAGGCGCTGAACCTTTTACCTTGTTATTCGCAATCATCGCTACGAAATATTGAAGATTGGTAGTAAGACCATCTATGACATTTGAGTTTGTATCATCTGATTCCAGCTTATTGCGAAGCTCGTTGTTTGCTTTGATAATATTGCTATAAATATGTGTTAAATCATCTTCACTACGCTGTTGTGCGTCGTGTTTGACAGAAGGACGCATAGCAGGTGGTGCTACAGGAAGGGCTTGACAAACAAACCATTCAGGGCGAGACCATACAGGACTAAAACCCATAAAATGGATATCATCATCACTAATGCGTTTGAATATTTTGATAATCATTTCAGGTGTCAATGTAATTATAACATTTTCATCTTCGCTACCCTTTTCCTTCCATTCCGCAATAATTGTAGCAAACGAAGTAACCGGCATTTTGATATCAGGAACCTTACATCCACAGCCCTCCTCGTTGTAATCTCCGCAAAAGTGGATATTGTTTTTATTGATATGATTGTATACATATTGCCATCTGTCACTATCCTTGTATTCCAAAATATGAGTATGGTGTTTTTTACTAATGAGGAGTTTACTACATTTCAAACAAATACATTTACAAATTTTAATAATTTCTTTAATATGTTGGATGAAGAACACGGGTCGTGCAAGTTCAATATGTCCGAAATATCCGGGACAATCAATGTAATTATATCCGTCTGTGGGACATATGTATCCGGGTTCAAGGACACCCATTCGTGGGTCAAATAGACCTCCAATGTCGGGTTTATTGTTGATGTATGTGTTTCGTGATGTGATTTCCACGACAGAATTCTTACGAATTTCATCGGGAGACATCATACTAAATTGGATACCAATAACCTTTGAAGGTTCCATTTTCTAAATACTATATATTATATAGTGTTTATATTATTTCATTTATGAATCAATTTTATTCAAGCAAAAAATATCATAACATAAAATTGAATCAACTTGACTGATTATGCTATTTGCACATAATTAATACATTACCAGCATGACGAAAATTACCGATACCACCAAGCGCACACGCGAAACGAAGGCAAAAAATACAAAAAATACAAAAAATAGAAACACCAAGAAAGAAATGAAAAAAAAGAAGTATCATAGTTCAGATAGTGAGAGCGAAGATGAGGATTGGATTAAGCATTTCATTGGAGACAGCGATTACGATGAAGATGAGGATAGCGACTATGTAGACGATGAAGATGAAGAGAGTGATGAAGAGAGTGATGAAGAGAGTGATGAAGAGAGTGATGAAGATGATGTCAAGAAGAGTAAGAAAAATACTAAGAAGGTAAGTTCAAAGAAGAATATTTTGGGACACGATGCGGTCCAAGAAATTATTTCAAAGTTGATTCCATCCAAGTATATGAGCGATAAAGTAAAAAAAAATAAGAAGAGTAAGCGACATTCAAAGAAAGAAAGCAGTGATGATGAGGAGAGTGAAGAATACACAGAGGAAGATGAAAATGATGAAGACGAGAGTGAGGAGGAAACTGAAGAGGATACAGAGGAAGACGAAAATGAAATTATATTCCTTCTTGGCGGTGGTGGAGGCGGAGACCAGGAAACGTATAATTCCAAGGACGATAAATACGACTGTAATAGTGATGACGAGGAAACATTTATGAAAGAAACATATCAGAAGATTGAGCTTCCAGAGAATTTTGATAAGGGAAGGAAGACGTCAAAGAAGACAAGAAAACCGAAATCCGAACAAGAAGAACAAAGTGAGGATGATGGTGATGACAAAGATAATTCTGTTGAGAAAGAATATCTTGAATTGCGAGAGCTTAAGAGAGACCTTACCGATAAATTGAAGAAGAGACCTAAAAGCAAGATTTTGGCAAAGGCAATAGCAGATTATGACGATCAAATCAAGGAATTGGTAAAGGAAAATCGTATCAAGAATACACGAAAATACCACAAGTTGATTCATAGTTCTGACAAGCGAACAAATGAAGTAGATTATTTCAAGACCAAAATGTCTCATAAAGAACAGATTCAAGTATTGCATGAAATGAAGCGAATCAATCAGCATATTAATATTGATAAGCCATATCGTATTTCTTTGCTAACATCGTCTATTCCGCCACAATTTAAAGCGATTGCTCTCCAGAAGTTGAATGTTTTGAAAAATATGGATCCAGGAGATCCTGAATACTATAAACTAAAACATTGGGTAGACGCGTTTATGCGTATTCCATTCAATCGTCATAGAAGTTTGGAAATTACTTTGGATTCTGGAAAGGAAAGATGCCAGGAATATATGTTGAATGCGAAGGATATGTTGGATAAATGTGCGTATGGATTGAACGATGCCAAGATGCAAATTATGCAAATGATGGGCCAATGGATTTCAAATCCCAATTCAATGGGAACTGCAATTGCGATTAAGGGTCCGATGGGTACAGGTAAAACCACACTTGTAAAGGAAGGGATCAGTAAAATTATGGATCGCGAATTTGCGTTCATCGCGCTTGGTGGAAATAGTGATGCGAGTTTCTTGGAAGGGCATTCATATACATATGAAGGTAGTAGTTGGGGTAAAATCGTCCAGATTTTGATGGAATGTAAATCGATGAATCCAATCATTTACTTTGATGAGTTGGATAAGATAAGTGATACACCAAAGGGTGAGGAAATCATTGGTATATTGACACACTTGACAGATACATCGCAAAATAGCGAATATCACGACAAATACTTTTCAGACATTTCGTTTGACCTAAGTAAATGTTTGTTTATATTCAGCTATAATGATGAAAGCAAGGTCAATCCAATTCTTCGTGATAGAATGTATCGTATTCAAACAAAGGGATATGATACGAAGGAGAAGATGATTATTGCTAAGGATTACTTGATGCCTAAAATTAGAGAGCAAGTGAATATAACCACCGAAGAAGTTATTATTCCGGATGAAACACTTAAATATATTATATCAAATGAAGCATTGACATTCAAAGAAGATGGTGTTCGTAATTTGAAAAGGTGTTTGGAAATAATCCATACGAAACTGAATTTGTATCGTCTTGTAGATAGCGATAATAAGATGTTTGAGGATATGAAGATGAAAGTAGAGTTTCCATTTACAGTTACAAATGAGTATGTGGATACGATGATTAAACACAATGATAAAATGAACCCGAGTTTGTTCGGACTGTATATCTAAACGTTGAAAATAACGTATACATATTTTGATTACAAAACATCATTACTTAGATGTTTTTTATTTATGCGTTGCCACCACGTGTTTCGAACATTTTTTTCATATTGTCGTCTACATTAATCCATCCGGTAGTAGTAGTCAAATTGGTGGGATGAATGTCTTTGGATCCTTTTTTTGTGGAAATATCGTCTAGTTTTTTTTCACTATTGGGTGGTGCGTAATAACCAGGCATTCCACTTACGACGTAATCTTCAGAACCATCTTTGTTAATATTTTTATCACCTTGTGGCTCAAACCCTTCAAATGGGTATTCGCGCGAGAAATAGTTTAGAGGGTGATACGGACTAAAATAAGAAGAAGCAGTCATTGCGTTGAATATAATAATCGCAACAATAACTATTAATATTAACCAATACTCGTTTTCAAGTTTCATTATATATAAATATCATATATTTTTCGCGATTACCCATTAAATATATTGTTTGTATTTTTTCAAAATAAGGGATTGTTTTTTTATGTTCTGATATGTCTCTTTGTCTGAATGATAATTAGAGAACAGAGTTTTTGATTTTATTTTATATTTGAACCAATTGGTATTAAACATGTTGATTGTATATTCGTGTAAATTCAAGGCAGCTCTACTAAATCTGAACGAAACAATATTTTCATATTGAAAATAAATAATAAGTAAGATGAGTATAAATCCAAATAATAATGTGTAATTCATAATATATATTCTATTGGTATAAAATATACATAAAAAAACTAATATATTAAACAGTATAGAATGAATACAAATGAAAAGCTCCAACTCAAGAAGATGATAAGCGAAGCAGATTGCGACGATAATACAGAAGCAATACGTCGTTTAAAGCATAGCACAAGAATTCGTGACGAACTACGAAAAATAGACACCCTACGCAATACAAATAAAGATATGGATAAAGAAAACTTTTCATTCTTATGTATTTCTGAATGTAATTTTTTATACACAAATTATTCCGATATTTTTCATAAAGCAGTTGCAAATGAATTGGATTATATGTTGATGACAAAGGTATTAACTGTATTAAAACATATTGAAGATGGCCAAGTGGACCAGCACGAGGGTTCGGTATTGGTAGGTAAATTATTGAAAGAATTATATGTAGATAGCGCATTACGAAGAGCCGATAATTTAGATAAACAAAATGAATCGGAGGAAAAACAAACACTCTATGATGGTAAACAAATTTCTTGGAAAGAATACAAATTATCTAAATAATTGAATTGATATAGTTATATAAAGTGATGTTTCATATACAACTATATAAAAATGATTAGCGACAGTGTATTTGCACTTTCTGATGAATGTATGAAATATGCTGTCCTAAACTTGGCGGTAGTGGGTGACGATGAATTGACTGAAAAATACAAGCTGCATATTGACAGTCATAATAAAAAGGTATTGGGTTCAGAGTATCCGGACGCTGGTTTTGATTTATTTGTTCCCGAAACAACAGATTTTGATGTAGCTTTTGAAAAGAAAATGATTGATATGAAAGTGAAGATGGAAATGTATTATAAAGAACAAACACGAACGACTATTTCTAGTTATTATAGTTATCCCCGTTCAAGCATATCAAAAACGCCTCTAATGCTAGCAAACCACGTAGGTATAATCGACTCCGGTTATAGGGGTAATTTGATGGGTGCATTCCGTTCTCTTTCACACGACACATATGTAGTGGAGAAACATTCTCGTCTTCTTCAAATATGTCATCCATCGTTATGTCCGATTGTTGTCAATATGGTTCGCGAAGAAGATTTAACACAAACATCTCGTGGCTCTGGTGGTTTTGGTTCTACAGGTAAATAATTGTAAAAATAAAAATGTCATAATGTATTAGAAGTATATTATGACAAATATAAAAAATGAAAAGGATGTGGTATTGTTTAAAGGATTTGTTTTTAAACAACCACCCAAAAAGAATAAAAAGGTGATTACACTTGATTTAGACGAAACAATTGGTTCATTTTCGCATTTACATATATTATGGAATGGGATAATGCGTTTTTATAATAAAAATGGTCTATCTGAAAATGATAAAGAACAATTGTTTTTTCAACTGTTTGATTTATATCCGGAATTCTTACGATATGATATTTTGCATATATTAACTTATCTATGTAAAAAACAAAAGGAGAATGCAGTTCATCTTTATTTGTATACAAATAATAAATGTGGATATCATTGGGTGGATATGATTGTGAAATATTTACAATACAAAATAAACATGTCCTCTATATTTAATCGAACAATTTGTGCGTTCAAAATAGGTTCCCGAATAATAGAACCAGAACGTAGCACAAATAATAAAACGATATCGGATTTAATAAATTGTACGAAAATAGGCAAGAATACCCAAATTTGTTTTTTGGATGATGCTTATCATGAGGAGATGATAAAGGATAACATATATTACATACAACCCAAGGTATATTATCACTGTTTGAAAATATCACATATTTTATCGCGGTATTTTGGTTCTTCTTTATTTACATTATTCGAGAAGAAAACATCAATGAATAATGACAGTTATAGAGCATTTCTAATTGATTGGTTCAGCTTCAATAACGCCGATAAATACATTTTATCGTATGAAAATTATGATTTGGATAGAGAAAAGGAAATATCGCGAAAAATATTGTATTATATCAAGGAATTCTTATATTTTGTACCCAGAACCAAGACATCAAAAAAACGAATTATGATGTCTAATTTTACACGGAAGAAACAATAGATGAATTTGCCATTACTATGATTTCTTCTTGTTTCGTCATTTTTTGAAACGAAATACAATCATCAAATTTATATTGTATGAATTTATTGGCCTTATTCTTGCATAGTATTTGCGTACCATTATCTGTGAATTTTGTATCCATAATCACACCTCCATTCGTAAGAACACGTTTAGAACCAGGTGTAATACGAATCCATCTTATATGACGTCCTTTTTGAATATCGCATATTTCGTCTATATACACATACCCAATTAGTTTACTTGATATTTTATTGATATCATGGACGTTGTATTCTGTTAATATTTCAATAATATCTTTTATAATATCATCAGTCGTTTTGTTTTCAATATTTGACGGACATTCATAATCATCAATCATATCCATTATATTTTGAATATTATCAGTAGTTGATAGTTCGCTCTGAATATCACTAATCATTGATTGTAAATCTTCATCCATAGTGTTAGGGTATCTTATTATATATATTTCCAATACTTTATGTAATTACATAAAGTTAAAATACGTAATATTGATAGACTATAATGATTATCAAAAATAAATATGAACTTACAGAAAAAATATCCGAAGGCACATTTGGAACTGTATATAAAGGAAGAAAATTAAAAAATAATAGTAATGTTGCAATAAAAATAAATAAATCAAATGTAAACTTTTTGAAACAAGAATGTACGATAATGCATTACTTACTTTCTAAGAAATGTGTGGCTGTTCCTGAAATATATTATTATGGGTTAATAAATAATTATTATGCTGTGGTTATGAAATATTGTGAACTATCATTAACTACATTTGCGAAAACATATGAAAATAGTCCTAAAATAATTGAAAATCTATTTATTCAGTGCATTGAATTAATGCGTGAATTCCACGAACATATGGTAATACATTGTGATATTAAACCGGATAATATTATGGTATCTGATAATAAGCTGTATTTTATTGATTTTGGATTATCGCAGTTTTATATTGAAGAAGAGGACATACAAACAGAACGCAAAACACAAATAACAGGAACACCAAGATACGTGAGTCCATTTATACATCAGGGATATAATTATACACCAAAAGATGATATTATATCATTATGTTATGTTTTTTATGAATTATACAATCCCTTGCCATGGAACAGTAATGGTTTTGTAAATAATATTCAACACGAAAAGAATAAAGAAATGTGCTTACTCAAGATTAGATGTGCTAAGGAAGTTCACACAAATTCAGTAGGATTGACGCATATTATGAATATTTTGAAATATTGTTATACACTTCCAAAAGACAAAAACATTGATTATGATACGTTGATACAGCAGTTATAATCGTAAATATAATTAATAGAATCAATATAAAAAAAGGATACTATAAAGTGTATATAGTTATGAGCGAAGTTACAGTTCTAGAACATGGTGTATTGGGTCAGGTAAAGTGGTTTAATAACAAAACAGGATATGGTTTTGTTACTGTGGTAAGCGATTCACCTAACAAGGGTAAGGATATTTTCGCTCATTATTCTAATTTGAAAATAGAAAAGTCTCAGTATAAGTATCTCATCCAAGGTGAATACATTCAGTTTGACCTTGTAAAACCCGATAAGGGTAATCACGAATTCCATGCGGTCGGTATGACAGGTGTATGTGGTGGTTCTATGATGTGTGAAGTGAAATACGAACTATCACAAGAACGCACTACTAAGAAACACCAAGACGATTCTGCTGATTCCGAATGGACGACAGGTGGTAAGAAGTAAATTTGAAAGTAAAATGATATAATATTAAAATAGTTTTTATATTATAAATAAGTAAATGTGGAATATTATTGGATACGCAGCATATTTATGGTTGTATATACGTGTATTGCAATATACTCAGAATAATATGAAGAAATTAGGAATAAAATACAATGATTATAACTATATCCAATATTATGGATTGGATGGAGAAGAGCATTTTCTCATACCTCAGTTGAAAATAGATGAGTAAATCGTTTCAAGTTCTTTAAGTTGTTCTTGTGTATTTACACCATTTGTGGTGTATTGAAGGCTTTTTGGAATATAATACAGGTTTACTTTACTATATTCACTTATATAATGAAATATATCCGGTAAATAAAATTCTTGTTGAGCGTTGTTATTATTCATCTTCAGTATGGTATGTTTAATGTCGCATAATGTTAATGTATAAATACCACAGTTTGTCAATTTGATTTGTTTTTCTTCATCGCTACAATCCTTTTCCTCTATAATTCTATCGAGAGTGTTTTCATCTTTCTTGGTTACACGCCCAAGTCCGAAAGGATCGTCTTTGTATGTTACAGCAATTGTGTTGGTATTTGTGTTTAATAAGTTCGTTAATAAATCTTTTGAAATTAGAGGAACATCCCCACACAATACTAGATACTTGCATTCATCTTTATCGCATATAATATATGGTAAACAGCATAATAGTGCGTGTCCGGTCCCTTTGGGATTCATTTGTTCTACATATGTGATATTAAAAGACGTGTATTTGGATATTGTTTCCTGAATCTGCTTTTTGTGTTTTCCTACCACAATAAAAATGTCTTTGGGTGCTATTTCAATAGCGCGTTCAATAATATGGACGATGAGTGGTTTTCCGCCAAGAAGACAACATACTTTAGGTATAGAACTATTCATTCGTTTACCATCACCACCCGCAAGTATAATAATACTATGTTGCGTCATTAATGAATATAAAATGTATCTATTATAGTAAATTATAGTGATTGTATTTATATTTGTATACTATTATGAAAAAATCACTTATTATTTGTAAGAATATGTTGGGTCAAAAGAAGAAAGCAAATTTTACAAATAAATTCCATTTTATTGATAAACATCGGTTTCAGATTGCGGAAAGTCCTATAAAAAACAATTTGTATTGTAATTTGTATAATTTATGGAGACTCACATTAGAGCATCATAAACCAATAGTATTGGGTGGTGATCATTCGTTAGCAATATCAACATTGTCTAGTTCAATATGTAAATACAGTGAGAATATAAAGATTTTATGGATTGACGCACACGCGGACATTAATTCATATTCTGAGTCAAGTACAAAAAATATTCATGGAATGGTTCTTAATTTTGTGTGCAACGTAAATACTTTCAATCAGTGTAATCATTATAATCAGATTCATTATTCTATGTTCGTCCAAAACAGAAGAATAAATCCAAAAAATATATTGTATTTGGGAATCCGAGATTTGGATAATTATGAAAAGGAACTATTAAGACAATACAATATTTCACATATTGACTGTAAAACCATTAACGATGATCCTGATAAATGTATTCGCATTGTAAATGAGTTTATAGGTAAAGATAAATACCACATGTCTCTTGATATTGATGCGATTGAACCTGAATATGTTCCGTGTACTGGAACACCAGTTGAAGATGGTATCAAGTTGAGTAATTTATTATACATATTAAAATATACTAATATGAAAAATAAGATTCACACAGATATTGTAGAATATAATCCGAGTTTAGGGAACCTGCAACAACAACGACGCACACAGCAAACAATATTATCTTTATTAGATATCCTTTAATGTTTTTACAATTATATCCATACTTTCTTGATATTGTGCTAGAGAAAGAGTAAGAGGCGGACACATACGCACAGTTTTGTCTCGTGTTACCTTGGTTAATAGACCATTTTTCATTAATTTAAACACAACGTCATCTGCCATTTCGGGTGTATTAAATTCAATCGCGTTAAGTAATCCTTTTCCGCGAACATCCTTAACGATTCCATTCACAACGAAGTTGTCGTGTATTGTATCACGGAAAAGAGAACCGTATTTACTTGCGTTATGTAATAAATTTTCGTCTTTAATTATTTGAACTGCTTCTATCGCAATCGCACTTGCAAGAGGATTTCCACCATAGGTAGAACCGTGTGAACCAGGATCAATATTATCCATAATATGATTATTTGCAAGGACACACGACATAGGCATCATACCACCTGTTAATGCCTTTCCTAAAACAATCATATCAGGAACAACATTTGAGTTATGTGTATTGGATGGTTGAGAACATAATAGTGAACCTGTTCGTCCTAATCCTGTTTGAACTTCATCGCAAATAAGAAGCACATTATACTTATCACATAATTTGCGAACGTCGTGTAAATATGATTCATTTGGAATAATAATACCTGCTTCGCCTTGAATGGGTTCCATCATATACGAACAAATATGAGGATTGTTTTTGAATGTAAGTTCTAATTGTTCTATATTGTTGTATTCTACGAAATGAAACCCATTTAGATATGGACCGAAATGTGTAAAACAAGATGGATCGGTTGAGCTAGAACATGCAGCTATTGAACGCCCCCAAAAGTTATTCATAGGGAAAACGTGTTCGGCTTTATTATGTGGAATTTTCTTTGTCTTATATCCCCAAAGACGCGCTAATTTAATAGCTGTTTCACACGCTTCAACACCAGTATTCATTGGCAAACATTTATCATATTTGAACGTATCGTGCATATATTTATAAAATATTGAAAGTTTATCATTATAGAAAGCACGACTACATAATGTGAGTTGTTGGCATTGTTCTTTCATAGTTTTAACCAGACGAGGGTGACAATGACCTTGATTTACACTACTGTAAGAAGATAGAAAATCAAAATATTTATTATCATTTATATCATATACATATACACCTTCACCGCGATTTAATACAACAGGAAGTGGTTTGTAATTTTGTGCTCCATACAATTTATCAAACTTTAATAGTGTTCTAAATTTTGACAAGGTTCTAGACATGATATACTCATAATCATATAATCTTTTTATATGTTTGCGATAAAATCTAATCATATTATAATAATGATTAGCGAAAAGGCATTTATTAATAAATTTCATCGTCCAAAAGAAACATATACTCAGTTTTTAAAAAGTTACAAAGTGAATATGCGCGGACAGATTTCATCGTTATCGTCATATGCTAAGCGTAAGAACATATCCACACAGCAACTTAAACAATTACACGAAAGCATTAATGACGATTATTTGATATCATTCTACAACACTTCTTTAAAACCGCATAGTTTGAAAATAGAACAATCACCTATGAAAAACAAAGCATATAATAATAATAGCAACGTCCAATATAAAAATATAATTCGTAACATGCATTTCGAACAACTTGTTTATAAAACACAACCCGGATTACCAAATCTTCGCAATTATGGTTCGATGCTGAATGATATATACAAAAATAAAGTGATTGACTACAAAATATTGACTCCGAGTGCTTTACATTATATTGAGATGGGTCGTATTGGCAGTGTATATTCATCGTATTATTTTAGAGCATCCATTTTGAACCCATATTTAGTCTATTCTTTAAATGAAACATTATTGAAGGGTTCTAAAATATTTACGCCTACATTAGGCTGGGGTTCATATTGTTATGGTTTCATGGAATCAACACGTGTATCTGAATATGTAGGAACCGATGTTATATCATCCGTTTGTAAAAAAACACAACAGTTTGCAAACAAATTCTATCCAAGTAAATCAACTTCAATATACTGTGTTCCATCAGAGGATTTACATAAGCTACCTGAATTTCAAAAGAAGTATGTTGGATATTTTGATGTTGTATTTTTCAGTCCACCGTATTACGAGTTGGAAAAATACGATGGTGCTAAACAAAGCATTAATAAATACAAATCGTATGAATCTTGGTTAAGCAAATACTGGCAAGAAACAATAAAATTGTGTTTCAAAGTATTGAAAAAGGGCGGGAAGATATGCTATATTGTATCGAACTATGAAGGTAACGATAAATTAGTAGATGATCTTAATGGAATAACATTAAAATATTTCAAGTTAATAAGCGATCAACCAATGTATAACAAAACAGTAAACGTAAATAATAATCAACATCGTAATGAAGAGCGTATTATTACTTTTACAAAGAAATAGATTTATCATACTATATTTGAATATTCTATGATATCAATTCCATTATCATAACCTAATTTTCTAATACTCCTGTGTCTCAATGTTCTCAATTATGTCCTTTGGATAATTCATTTGGCGTAATACACTTAAAGCGCCGCGGATTTTAGAAATACCCTTTTCTATTTTATAATGGAATATACAATTTCCAATATCATCTAATGTAGTATGCATTTTATAATTTTCTGTATGCTTTGATTCTTTGAATTTATTACATATGTATACATAGTGTGTAGTCAAGATATAATCAAGGTTCTTAACATTATTGAGATATGACAAGAATGCTACGCCGGATTTTGATGCTTCTTCAGGATTGGTTCCCGAATATAGTTCGTCAAAGATACAGAAATGACGCGTTTTATCTTTTGGTGTAGTATTAAGAATATCTATAATCTCTTTACAACGACGCGATTCAGCTTGGAATAGACTATCTCGTTCGGATGTATCTGGTATATTGAGATAGGTATGGAAATGTGTATACGGGTTGATTGTAGCAGATCTGTAAAATCCAAATCCGAATTGCTGACTTAATATAAGATTGATGGTTGTTGTTTTCAAGTATGTTGTTTTTCCGGATGCGTTGGCACCAGTAACAATAATATTTTTCTTGAGATTACAGTCATTAGAAACGTTGTCGCCTTCGTTGTCTAATAATGGATAGTATTGTTTTTTCAAGTATGTTTTCTTCTTTGTGGAGAACTTGGTACCATTCATCAGGTTCCCGACATTACAACTTAAAACTTGTAATTGTGAAAGATATTCTGTGAATCCGATAGAAAATGCGATTCCGTTTTTATAATCTTCGTTATCATAAATTTTATAATAATGTTTGAGAACCGACCCAAACTCGAATACATTAGACACATTTATTTCCTTATAATTGAAATCCTTTAAATCATCGTTTAATTTTTCCAAATGTTGTATATGCGTTTCACAATGAGATATAAAAGGTCGATATGTTTTACATTGACGTGAAATCTCTTTAAATGATGAGAACCTTAACAAAGTAGTCTTGATATGCTGTTTTAATAATAATATGTTCTCGTTTACTGTGATAATATCGGTGTAGTATTTCTTGCATGATTGAATATTATTATAAACTTGTAGCAAATACATACATAAATAGAACATAATCTGCACTATGCTAGTGAAACTAATATTGTTTATTTGTGTCAGAGCCTTTCCTATGAAGTGATTTTTGGCAATATGTTTCAAAATATCATAGTATTTATCTGTTGAAATGGGAATACCTTGTATTTTGAGTATAACAAAAGGCACCATTAATAGAATAACAGGCATAATAAAGAATAACAACGGACTTAGCATATTAGATAATGATAGGATAGTAAGAAAAGGAACAGAATAATTCAACGGTTTAAATAAAGACCATTCTAAGAAAGAATATTTTCCACAAAAACGAGGATTGCGAATATCGTGCCAATAATAACTTAATTTATTGATATCTTCTTCCCATAAATTTTTATCACATTTACTAATACGTTGTGTATTATTTACAATTGTTTGTGTATCTTTCAAGAACCTAATGTTGTTTGTAGTGTAATTTCCCCATTTTTCATGCAAACATTTAGACACTTCGGTGGAAGGTCCGAATACTTTCCCATATACATTGTCTAATTCTATATCGTTTTTGATATGTTCATATAATACCTGTTTATCATGCAAAAATTCAATAGGAATGCTAAAATTATTAGTTACATCATGTATTAAGTCTGTTGAAAATGGAAGATTACAATTTTCAGGTTCTGGAAATAATACTTCTTTAATACGTTCCATGATATACACAACATATCTATAAAAATGTTATTGTTTATACGAATACAAAATTGATTGTGTTAATATATAAAATAATATCCATATATTAACATATACACTATGACGATGACACTAGAAGAAATGAAAAATATAAATATTGATATGTATCGTTTATCTGAAAATACGATGGAAATTATCAATAATTTGAATGGTGTATTTAAAGGATTGAACGATAACAAGCAATATCACAAACCATATACAAAACAAGAGCGAATGGAGTATAATAAAACAAAACAAGAACACCCCAAAAAGGAACAAATGGATCCAAAATACCTTGCTTCTACAAAGCGTCAGGCAGACATAGGTATTCAGCGGGATATTAAAGAAATTACGCTATTAATGAATAAAATGACGGATAAAAATTACGAAAAGATTAGTAATAATTTGTTTGAATCATTTGAATATGTATTCAAGGAATATCACGGAAATGATGAGTTGGAAAAAATAACCGACAATATGAATAATACCATTAAATATAATTCAGCGTATTCAACAGTATATTCAAAATTCTACAAAGTGCTCGTGGATAAATATGGTAAGTTATTTGTAGATGGTCTTGACAAGGTAAATACACTATTCGTGCAATCTATGGAAGATTTATGGTATGTAGATTCCGACGAAGATTACGATAAATACTGTAAAATGATCCAAGATAACAAGATACGAAAGTCGCTGTTAATTTTCATTACTAAATTAGTAATGAACGACTATTATAATGAAGATACATATGCCAACTATATGTCATTATTAATATCTAAGATCGAGCATAATATGAATTCTGAAAATTCCACGCCAATTGTAGAGGAGTTGGGAGAAATGTTATATGATATGCTAACATCATCAGAGTTAGAAAAGGTAAAAGAATTTGAATGTTGGGAAACAATTACTCAATTCGTTCAGAAGATGAAGGGAGTGTCTCCCAAAGATGTTAAGAGCTTTTCAATGAGATGTAAATTCAAGTATATGGATATAAATGACTATTTGAATGGAAAAAAGAAATAATTTGACACACTCATACATATAGAAATCATCTATTTTGGGTAAATATACATTATTATAATTTTTTAGTTACAATAATGCGAAACTATAATAGAAACATAATATATATTTTGTATATAACATGGTAAAGTCTATTTTAGATAAACGTTTAGAATACAAAGAAGAATATACTATTGAAAATGACGATAAAGGTAGCGAAATGTCAAGCTATTATTATAATTTTAATGATAAAGAAGTAGAAATATTACTTGGAAACAAAAGAACACAATACTCAGATAGTAAAAATATCGTTTACATGCCTATATATTTAATTAACGACGATAAAGTTGATAAGAAAATTGGAATTTTTGAAATCAAAGCAACTGATCTTATTCAATCAATTGATGATGACGGTGATATAATTTTGGAAAATGGTAATATATTACTTTTTTCAAATATTGATACAGAACCTGAATTAGTTTCACAAAAGCAATTCCCACAAATAATAGAGAGTAATAAATATGATTCAGATAAATCACGTGATGAAGTAAATAATAAGAATGAAGTATTGTTATTTGATAAAACTCTTGATTTCGAAAAGAAAGAGGTTCACGACGAATTTGTAAAACAATTTCACGTTATAGCTGCAAATAATTGGGTGGAAAAAGCATTCAAGAATCATAATTTTGGGAAGGAAGATGTATCCCCCAGTGGTGACTGTTTTTTCTTATCCATTGTAAAAGCATATGACGGAACAGGAAAACATATAAATGTAGAACAGTTGAGAACATATTTGTCTACACAAGTGAATGATGAAATATTCAATCAGTACTATGAGATTTATATAGCCATTTCAACAGAAAACCAACGTCTACAGCACAATATGAATGAAAAGAAAAAACAGAATAGGATATTGAAACAGCGTTATGAAAATTCAATAGAAAAATACGAGTCAACTGAAATTATGAAAGAAGGGGAAATATTACGAAGCAAATATAATGATGATAAGATAAATACACAAGGAAATGACGACTTGTTGAATGAATTCAAATTTATGCAAGGTGTCTCTAACATAGACGAAATGAAAGAAGTATTGAAAACTAGTGCTTTCTGGGCGGATACATGGGCGATTGGAGAAATTGAAAAATATCTGAATGTAAAAACAATCATATTATCAAAGGATGCCTACGATAATGGGGATATTGAGAATATTATTTTGTGCGGACAAATAAATGATATAAATAAAGTCGTTCGGGAACCTGAGTTCTATATTATGTTGTCATATACGGGAAATCATTATGACTTGGTTACATATAGTCAAAAGAGTTTACTGACGTATAAGGAATTACCTTATATTATTCGAAGAGGAATAGTCGATAAATGTCTTGAAAAACTTAGTGGACCGTTTTATGAAATAAACGATTTCAAGAAGGTTCGCGACAAGTTAGATATAATAGAGAATGATGACGAAGATGAAAGTGAACCAATTGAATGTAATAGCAACGTTGTATTTGTAATCCATTCGAAATCAAATAATGTGCCGCGTCCAGGAAAAGGAGTGGGTGAAACAATCCATATTAGCGAAAATATGAATTTCAACTTATTACGCAACGAAAAACAATGGAGACGAAAATTAGATGATAGTTGGAACCAAGAATTCAATTTAGATGGGAAAAAGTGGTTATCTGTTAAGCATTATATCTATGGTTCCCGATACAAGAAAGGATTTCCAGATTTTTATCATACATTTTCTTTGAATAGTGATAGTAAGATATCCAAAGATGTTGATATTGCAACATCAGCAGTAAGTAAACAAGGTAAATATAAGAATGAGGTATTACGTAAAGAAGAAATACACGAAGATAGTGACTATAATGATAGTCAAACTAGAGAAGAAGCATTAATGTCAAAATTCTCACAAAATAACGATTTACAACGAGTTTTGGGACTAACACACAGCGCTTGTATCAAACACTATCAGCGAAATGTGCCTTTGGAAAATGATAATTTATTGATGAAGGTTCGCAATTCAATTATTGTAAATTAGAATCCTACATGGCAAATCATTTGTAAAATTGAATCAAACAAATTTACAAATACATAGAGTAAAACATATATAATCTATTGTAGACAAAATGAGCGCACAACATTATACCGAAACCGAAACTCGCCACTATATGGAGCATCTCAAGCTTCAAGAAAATGACTGGAAGAGTCTTTACTTGAAGATGTGGCCGGATAACGTCATTGCTGATGGACGAAGCATCGATACAAAGGAGGATTTGATCTGGCTTGTAGAAGATGTATTGAAACTTGGACGTGTAGAACGCGTGGATGAAGTGGTGAAGGATATGCGTAATGGCAATACAACACGTTCGGCGTTTATTCATTTTGTGATGTGGGATTCTATCTTCGGACTTACTACGCGCAATGAGATTGATACGAATGGTGTTTTCAACGCTACATCATCACATACAACGGGTCTGGATTTCCAGAATAGTGACAGACGCTATACTCATAAGCAGCCATTCTTCGCTTTCAGAAAGAACAATAATCCGTGTTCTGTCAGCAATATGGAGGATCTTACAAAGGAGCAACTTATTCGGCGCTGTAAGGATATGGAAGAAGCGCTGGCTACGAAGACGAAGTTCGTCCAAGAATTTATTGAGAACGAGCGTTCAAGTTTGGTGAGTGAAATTAAGGTCCATCGCGACATCATCACCAAGCATAATATGGAGTCATCCTAAGTAACTTAGTAAAAACATAAAAATAAAATTAACTAATAGTAGAGTTGTTTTGGTAATAAAATTAATTTTAACCCTTTTTCTTTTTATATATGCTTTGAAAATATCTAAATGCATTTCTACATGCTGAAATATGTAAAAATTGAATAAAAGCTACACATATTGAATGTAATACAAAATACAACAATAACAATCAAAACAACAACGATGAGCTCTACTACCCGTGTTTACAAGAAGACGCCCAAGGTCATTCGCCAGAACTTGACAAGCGATCAGAAGAAACTTATTCTGAAGTTTATTTCAACACACAAGAAGGCGGCAAAGAAGGCTATTAATAACGCTGCCAAGGAAGCGAAGAAGGAGGCAAATATTGCTGCTAAGGAAGCGAAGAAGGAGGCGAAGAAGGAAGCGAAGATTGCTGAGAAGGAAGCTAAGAAGGCAGCAAAAAAGGCAAATGGGATTAAGCGAAAGCCGAGCGCATTCGCTAACTATATGAAGACAGTTCGGACATCTGTAAAGAATGAGAACCCTGAAGCTTCCTTTGGAGACATTTCTAAGATAGTAGGAGAGAAATGGAAGAACTTGACTGATGAAGAGAAACAACAATACAAAGTAGAATAAAAATAGAAAAGATAATTTTATTATGTAATGAGTAAAAACATAAAACCCTTTTTTTTATTTTATGGTAAATACGTTATAAAAAAATAAACATAATATAAATATATTATAAAATATGAGTGATATAAGTGGAAACGAAGGAAATGGTGAAAATGAACTGAATTTGACGCCAACGATGGATGGTATAGATTCTAGTTTAAATGACTTAACAAGTGTCTCCGAAAGAGATGAGAATACAGTTATAGGTTCAATACACAGCACACGTTCTAATAACACGGCAGTTTTACATAAAGATGACACTGTGGAAACAATAAGTTTTCGTAGCAATAATACACAAGAATTAAATAAATTAGAGGAACAATCGGAAATGTCCAGTATCCACAGTCATAACGAACAATATGCAGAAAATAATGTTAATAACGATAAACAAACATCAGAAATAGATACAGCATCATATACATCTAGACATACAAGTATTATTGACGGACATAGTTATTTATATTCAGATTTGGAAAAGAAAGATCCAGTTCCAGTGGAATATCATAAGATAATACAAGCACTTGTAACGAAAAATATTGATAAAGCAATCGCTATACGCGAAGAGTATTTTAGAAGCCAAGAAGAAAAGGATTTTCGCGAACAAATTGAACGAGGAGGGTTCCCGAAAGAATTTGATATATTCAAGTATGAATTTTTAGCAACACGACGTAATAATAGTCATGTATTAGACGAATCCAAACAGTGTAAACGTTTTTTAGATTTGAAATATAATGATCTTGTTAATATTATAAATCGCATTCAAACATCGGTTATTTTTACATCAACAATATCTGGGTTTATGCAGGCAACAAAGACACAGTTTAATTTTGGGGAACAAGCAATATCAATTGTATCTATTACAATCGCGACTTACATATCATTAGTGTTATCTATTTCCAAATATTATGCTTTAGATGATTTGAAAGAACGTATTCAGTTGTTACGAGAAAAATATTCACTATTATTGAATGAGATTGATTATAATATGGATAAATTAGGTCCCTGGACCTATAGAAAACAATGGATAAATTCAGACTCCAAGACAAAAATGAATGAGTGGAAAAAAGATTATCAAGATATATCTGAACGATATAATACAATAATATCTACTAAGAAGGAATTGACATCAGAATATGAAGATATAATGGATACCAAATCGCGAAATTACTATGATATACAAAATAAGAAGCTATCCATTGAAAACAAACAAAAGGTATATAAATGGACGCATAAAGAAGAAAAATTGGAACGAACAATTGCTGTAGACAAGAAGAAAATGCGGAAAGACGTAGAATTGAATAAATTAGATATGAAAAAGGGATCTGTTGTCTTGGAAACTGAAGAAAATGATAATTGGTCGTTCACAGGATGGACGGACGTGGTATAAATTCAATACAATATGGAAATAGTATATTGAATAAAATAAGTTCAACACTATATTCTTATCCATAGAAACTGAACTTCATAGATTTATGAAGCAAAGGGCATTGTGAAATCAATTTATCTGCCAATTTCATATCATGCTTAAAATTATTTAAATATGCTGTTTTGTGAATTAAATCAATATATCTAACGATATTTTTAGGCGTGAAATTATTTTTCAAAGTATGATTACTGATAGATTGTGTTATTTTCAAGAAAGAGTTGATATTATATAAAAATAACGATTTTATGAAATAATACGAGAAGGCAGGCGTATTTTCAGTATATGTTGAATTGTCTTTTCCAAAAATCAAATGACGTATACTTAATGATGAATGTTTCAAATATTTATTGGATTGGACCAACGAATGTATGATTTCATTTGTGAGATGTGTTTCCATAAAAGGTATAATTTCAGTATTTTCTTTTTGAGATTTAAATAAATCAATACTAGTTATCAGGGTTGCGAGTGTTTCGCAATAAGCTTCATTAAACTTATAATTGATACCTAAATTAAAAATATTATCAAGTTTGGCGTTGATTGTGTCCGCGTGATTTGTTTCAATGATTGAAAAATCAATTCCGAATGCGTGAATACATTCGTGTATGAGAACTTTTTTCCATTCCTCTTTGCGAAATATATAAATGGAATTCTTTTCATAACAACTAAACGTATATGCACTATTAATATCTTTACGTTCAATTCTGTTATCAAACGTAGCTATTTCTTTTTTGAAAGGCGTATTGAAAATATAGATATCTAGTATTTTAGAGCACTCTATACTTGCAAAGTTACTAATAAAACTAATGATTTGTATTGTAGAATCAATCGTCCTTTTTGACATTTTGCTTTTTGTAAAGAAATGGATGGAAATGCGTCTTTTATTAACAATAAACTGTATTAAATGTTTGTCATAGTGTTGTTTTTTTATATATGTTAAAATATCTACAGGGATGTGTTGATAATAGATACCAAACTCACTACTATTGGTTTTTCCATACTTTTCTACATACTTGGGTATATTTACGCTATTGTAATAATAATAAAGTGTTTCAATAAAATATTTGTTTTCTTTTGATATATGAAATGGTTTAAATGAAAATTTGGGTAGTTTAAAGCATTGTATTATCTTGTCATTCATGTAATATAAAATTGAATATGTATCAGTTTCTATATAATATTAATAAGAGTAAAAAACAATGGGAATAAGATATTTGAATAAGTATTTAATTGATAAATGTTCTAATGCATCAATAAAACAGTTGCATCTAAGTAAACTGAAAAATAAAACAATAATGATAGATACAAGCATTTATCTGTATAAATTCATAGGAGATGGATTATTGGCAGAAAATTTGTATATATTAATTACAACGTTTAAAAAATATAATATTAATGCGTTGTTTGTATTTGATGGAACACCTCCACAGGAAAAGTGGAATACTATTGAAACAAGAAATAAAGAAAAGGATGAAGCTGAGACGATGTATGATGATCTTACAAAGAAGTTGTTAGAATCTCAGTATAGCGAAGAAGAGCGAAAGAAAATAATGTTACAAATGAATACTGTAAAAAAACAATGCGTTCGTATCAAAAAACAACAGATTATATTTGCTAAACACCTGATGGATTCATTGGGTGTGAAGTATATTGATGCTATTGGAGAAGCAGATGAAATATGTGCCAAGTTTTGTAAATCAAATATTGCGTATGGATGTTTGAGTGACGATATGGATATGTTTACATATGGATGTTCTAATATTTTGCGAAATCTCAATCTATTAAAAGAAGAGGTTACAATATACAATTATGAAAGTATTGTATTTGATTTGCAGTTAATGCCGGATATATTCACTTTGTTACTAATAATATCTACAAATGACTATAATAATGATAATGATAATGATTTTAATAAGTCTTTGAAATGGTATAATAAATATAAACAATCACAACATACACATATACCTTTTAAGAAATGGTTAGTTGAAAACGGCCATTTGGATGATATTGATAGTATCAATCAAACCGAACGAATATATAAATTGGATAATATTATTGATGTGAATATAAATAATCTGAATGAATCATCTTATTTATGTGGAAATGTAAAATATAATGATTTACAAGAATTGATGGCACCATATGGATTTATCTTCTTAAATGAGTGAATCATAAAAACATCCGTTATATACATAATCACCAGTAATTGACAAAAATATGGATACATCCAACCATATTGAGCCACCAATACTTTTCCATCGTTTACAAAATACATCATAATCGGTTAATATAGTATTTTTTTCTTTACCTGTGTTAAATAATACATAAGCGAACTCGTTTTCACGTTCACTCAAAACATCGTTTTCGTCTATGTATTTTGTAGATGGATAAGCAATGAATAGTTTATCAAAAACGTTGCGCTTAATCATAATGAAATCAAGAGACATTTTATCTACTTTGGTTAAATTTTTATTGATGCTAAGACTTGAATTGCTATCAAAGATAATATTGTATTCGCAAAGTTTATGCTGTAAAAATAATTCGTTCGAAAAGGATGTTGTATTTTTATCATTAAACACAGAAATACAATTTGGATGTGTTACAATATTTTCCCAGTTGATTTTTTTTTTCGGACAAGCACCACCAACAACAAACTTATCTGATAGTAACAATTTGAAAATATCAAATGGATTCCATATTACGTTATCATTTATAAACATTATATGTGTAACCCCATCAATTGATAATGCCTTTGCTACTAAATTATTCCGTGCACGATGAATTAAATTATCATCCTTTAAAAATAAATATTTACATCTAATTCTATTCATTTTACATAAATCAACCGTTTTTGTTAATGATTCTATGAATTCAATACAACATTTACCACTATAACAAGGTATTAATATACATACATATGGGTCTCTCTGTTTAACATACTCACTAATCTGTTCGTTCATAATAAAATATGTTCTAATATATCTTATTATAATGTTTAAAAATTTCTAAATTTACGCACTGGGTTCAGCCTTAATGAAGTGGGGCTTGAGGTAGCGTTGAAGGTTGAAGTAGGTTACTTCATCAGTCTTTCCTACCTTGAGAAGTTTGCCGAGCTTGTTATCGGGAAGGATAATGCGACCGTTGTTCTTGTCGCGGAGGTTGTTGGCAACAACGTATTGGTTAATTTCTTTGCTTACTTCTGTGCGGGCCATTTCGGTGCCGACTTCCTTGTTAAGGAACTTGGCAAGTTCATCACTGATGCGGGTAGGCTTGACGAAGCCAGATTTGGGACGATCACTCATATCACGCTTCTTGCGAGCGGTGGCGGCTTTGACGGCGGCCTTCATGTCACGTTCAACAGATTTTTGAAGTGTCTTGAAGTCGGCTTTGAGGGAAGTGAAGATGCTTCCGAGTTGTTGGAGCTTGGCGTTGAATTCTGTCATCTTGTCTGTGTAGGATTCAGCAGTCGCCTCAACAGCAGGGGCGGCTTCTACTACGGGTTCGGCAGCAGGTGTAGGAGCGGGCGCAGGGGCGGATTCCTTCTTGGAACGGGAAGCTTTAGTTTCGGTAGTTGCGGCGGATTTGGAAGTTCTAACCATCTTATATACACTATATTAGGTGTTCTTTTTATATTCATTTTATAATATATTATATTATTAGCATTTGTCCTGCAATATTTATAGAATAATATATAATTATTCGTTATAATAGGTATAATTATATATATTTAGGAAGGTTTTTAATAAGCATCATATAACCATGGCATTGTAATACGAGCACTATGACATACCCGTGTTAATGCCATTAAACAATATAGTGACCCTAATTTACAATGTTCTTCATCAATACCCGTATATATCAAGGTTTCCATAGATGTTACACATACCAATTTAATATGAGATATACCACGTGAGTAATCTTGCTGATTTTGTGTAATGGAATCAATAGTTGATATTAATATTAATTGAAATGGGTCGTAAATACTACATATCTTTTGTTTTGTTTCCGAAGAAATATCCGCGCGAAATCTCCAAATATCCTTTAATATTCTTAGAAATTTAGGATAACAGTGTAATGTTAACCCGGTGAACCATTGAGACTGTGTATAGTTTCCTAATCTATCAAATTCTATAAATATATTCTGTATACGCTGATTTAATGTAAGATGCCGATACTCAATCATTTTATTGTATAGATTGCGAACCTGTGATGTAGCACGAATATTGTAATATAATGGTGGATGATAATACATGTAAGATAAATGATAATTAATATATGGATTGGGAAGACGAACACGAATATCAGTAATATTGTATATACAGCGCCCTACAATTGCCTTGTTTATTTGAAATAAATCAATCGCATTTTTAATGGTATTATACTCAATCGGATTCCGATTATAAGGATTACAAACATTTATATTGCAACTACTTATATATTTTACAAACGATAATAATGAGAACCCATAAATGGTGTCGTCGTTGTCCTTATAAGAAAAGAAATCATACCATTCAAGTTCATTAATGTTTTCCATTGTTATAAAATCTGTATCGTTTATACATATTTTTCGCTTGTATAATGCTGGTCCTGATAAGTGTTTAGAATATCTGACAATTGAACCACGAAATATAGTTTGTATATTCTGAGATTTTTTTGATTTGATGAAATGATTTGATATGCGCTCTATTAATTCTGCCTTTTTACCTGAAATTTTGATACGATTTTCTCGTGCTATTTGCCGTAGGTCAATACATCTAAGAGTTGATAGTAGTGGTTCATCTTTATTATATACTTGATATGTTACAAGTTTTTTTTTAGCATGTGCATTATTCATTTACTATACCAATATAGTAAATTTTATGTAGTTTCATATATATTTGCAATATATTTTGTATTTTTGAATGGTAATTTCACACATTTTTTACATATGTTAAATATTGATAACATAAAATTGAATCAAATATTTACATTACTATCTAATGTAAATTGTTGTATTACTACTACTACCACTACCACTACTACTACTATGTCCGCTATGATGATGAACGTAAATGATTGGGATCCTTCCCAGGTCCGCTATATGGCACCCAAGGTCAATGACAAGGGTGGCAAGACAATTAATGTGATTAGCAAGCAAACTAATCGCGCCATTCACCTATCTACTCCTCAACTTACTACTTGGGGTATTACTGACTATGTGAATGAGAAGGGTGAATCAGATAACAAGTTCACTATGTCTTTGTCTTTCCCGAGTGAGGGATACAGAACTGATGATTCCGATAGCTTTCTACAAAAGCTGAAGAATTTTGAGACACAAGTCTTGGCCGATGCTGTTGATAACTCCGTTCTTTGGTGGGGAGAGCAACTTGACCCGGCCGTGATTAAGCATAACTTCTTCCCTTTCCTTAAATATCCCAAGGACAAGGCGACTGGTCGCGTTGATACGTCTCGTGCTCCTAATATGAGATGTAAGGTTACCAAGTATACGAAGAAGCAAGGTGATGAAGTTGTTGATAACTGGGGTATTGAGGTCTATAACAGCGATGGATTGAAGCTATTCCCTTGCGATGACTCAACATCTACTCCGATGGATTTTGTTCCAAGCCGAAGTGATGTCAAGTGTCTCATTCAATGCACCGGTATTTGGATTGGTGGAAAGGGTTGGGGTCTTCTATGGCGCGTAAACCAATGTGGTGTCAAGCCTGCCGAGAATGCTACTGTCTTTGGAAAGTGCCACGTGGCATTCTCTGAGGAAGAGAAGAATACAACTACATCCAAGTCATCATCAAGTGATGATGAGGAAGTTGTTGCTACGAATACCACAGAAGTTGAAGACAGCGATGATGAGGACGAACCCGAACCCGAACCCGAGCCTGAAAGGCCTGCTACGCCTCCTCCCACCCCAGTAAAGACACCAAATGCTCCAAAGAAGCGTGTTGTTCGCAAGAAGGCGACTTAATTTGAGATAAATAAACGATTATAAAACACATAAACCATAAGTAGATTATAAACCCCTTGATTATAAAACCATTAAACCTAATTTGAAAAACTAAAAAAGGAAACTTTTTTATTTGAAGAAAAATAAAAAAGTTGTAGTAGTTAATAAATTGAAAAATGAAGAATGATATTACTTCTATTCTTGTCTGAATAAATGTTATTTTTATCTGGATACGGAATCCCCATATTTTCTATAATCAACAATTGATTTTTTTTAATAATCAAGTCTGACGGTTTGAATGTAATACTATAATTTGCAGTTATTTTCTTTGTTATTTCATCGCTATTCAATAGTGTATCAATACTGTATAAACAATCGATGTGTATATTTTTGTATTCATCAATTCTGTAATTATATTCTTTTTCTTGCAACTCACATACAGTAATGATACTGTCTTGATGCTCTAATATGTTATACCACAACGGCACATATATTTCCTCATCCCCAAATCTTAATTTGTATATATTCCCTTGTAATAAGTCGTCCAAAGAAGGGTTAAGTATATAGCAATTCAAACTGCTCTTTTTATTGTGTATCACGTCGTCCAATACAAATAATATGTGGTCGGGTACACATAAAATATGTTTGTAATTACTTAATATTGTTTTGATGTGAATGATATCCACCAAAGATTTATGTGATATATATTCATATACATTTTCAAAGCACTTATCTTGTAGTGTTTGGAATATACTGTTTAGAATACCGTTCTCGTTTATAGAATGTAGAAAGTCTGTGAATAAACTGTTATAATCCTTTGAAATATGATCTTGGTTTGATAATAAACATTCATATGCTTCTTGGATTTCTTGAAACTGCTCTGTTGTATTACTTCCTGATTTATCTGGATGATATTTTAATGCTTTCAGACGATATTGTTTTTTTACATTATGTTCGTTACATTCATTTTCATGGAGTTCTAACACTTCGAGTGCTCTTTTTATTTCCATTGTGATAATTGACTAATATATTATAAAACAATCTTTCTATATGGTAAATGGGTCTGTAATTATTATTATAATACTTAATATTGTTATTTATGTTTTGGATGATGTCTATCATATTTTTTTGACTTATCAACTTATTTTCAATAAAATGATATAATACGCTGTAATAACATTCTTCAATATCTATATTATATGTTAATATATCGTATAATATTTCGCGAAAATCACATAAATCTGTTTTGCTATCACACTTAATGATAAAATCAATGATATTGCGTGTAATCGTATCAAAATTATCGCAACTACTATCAGATATTTTGTTGTAGTAATATAATTCTTTCAGATTTGTAAAATTATAGTCGCTTATATCTGGATGTTCTCTATTACTTGCGTTGACTTCTAATAATTTGGAATAATCTTCAGAACTCGGTTTATATAGACATTTTATATCACAAATATTTAATATATTATATGGAATAAAGCTCACCGTATTTGTCAATATAACAAATTTTAATTCTATATCCTGCATATTACATGTCTTTTCGTAGTATAGAAAGTTATAAAATAAATTTATTACTTCAATGTGTATTTTATTGAAATTTTTACATAATATGATTCCTTTTCTGTTTGGGCGTGATATTACAATTTCTGTGATTTGAATAAATATATCTGTTAAATTTTGCTTCGCATTACATCCTAATAAATCAATATCAATTTCAAAATGAATGTCACTCATTTTATAAAAAAATGTTCCTTTTTCAGTTTGATATTCCATCCTCTTTTCCGTTTTAAGTTGGGTTTTACTGTATTTTTGTATTAGCTGTAATGATTCACTGTATTTTCCAGAACCACACGGTCCATAAATAATTGTATGTTTAATAAAAGTATTATTTCCTGGATTGGTTCCCGAACATAAACTCACATTACTTATATCGTGTATATTGTATTTATTTTTTTGTTTTAAATAATCCTGGAAATATGTTTCATGATATTTCATATTTTACAATATATACACTCTAATCTATATATTGTATTTGCTGTTAATATTTTTATTGGGTCCCTATAATACTACTTATAAACGAATTATATGAAAAATACGATGTTAATAATAGAGAAATTATACCTGATATAACTACATTTTGACCGCTTATACCGATCGCATAAAGTAATATCGCAAATATTAATATCACGCATAATATAAAAATTAATATATTTATAACGGTGCTGATTATTTCGTTTTGTTTTCTCTCCAATACATCA
>ERZ807291.1897-NODE-1897-length-32898-cov-89.560150_pt1 | contig 32898 bp, 36 predicted proteins | sample MGYA00521257_ERZ807291 | MGnify/ENA primary metagenome ERZ807291 (study PRJEB31413, sample SAMN03169783) | marine metagenome | biome: Marine; feature: Water; material: Subsurface seawater | place: North Sea | collected 2011-04-28 | depth 1 m m ...
AAATAGAAAATAAATTAAAGAATACCTCACTATTAATTGTAAATATAGATTCATCGCTCTTAGAATTTGTACCATATTCTCATGACATAATAGGATTTCCAACAATAAGATTAGTAAAAAATGGAAAAATAATTGATTATAACGATGAAAGGACTTTGTCTAAAATTATGCAATGGTTAAAAAAAAATAAAGTAACAACTAAAACTTTTAAAAAAAAAATAAAGAGAAGAAAAACTTTAAAAAAATAACTTTTTTTTATTATTTTATTTCTTATATTAAAATAATATTTATAGTAAATATAATGGAAGTATCAGACAGTCAAATAGTAAATGGGAAAGGACTTATTTTAAAAAAAATTGTAAAAAAAGGGGAAATCATATTTTCATTAACTGGAACTATTTTTAATTATCCAACACGCGAAACGATTCATATTGGAAATAATTTACATATTTACGATGAATTTGGTATTTATATTAATCATTCTTTCCAACCTACTGTACATATTGATGGGAAAAATGTGATTGCCTTAATGGATTTAAATAATGGAGATGAGATTATGTTTAATTATAATGATAGTGAAATCAAGATGGCAAATACATTTTATGTAGGAGAACAATTAGTATGTGGTAAAAAACAAGAATAATTATAAATTTTTTTATAGTTTTATATTATTAATGATAAATAAAATAATATTTTTTGTTACAGAGGAATCTAAATTTATAGCTAAGATGTTTATTGATTTATTAGATTTGATAGACCTTCAATGCGAAATTAGATCGGAATTAATAAGTCAAGATTTTTTACAAAAATATTCCAAAATACCTTTAAAAAAACAACCAATTTTATTTTTTTTATACAATAAAGAAGAATATCAAATTCTCCAAACATTAGATTTACCTAATGAGAAATATATTATTTATTTATCAGAGGAAATTAAATTAAATTCAAATGTAGAAGATAATTCTTTGGCAATACTCACTTCATTAGAAAAAGAAAACGAACATTCCAAATATTTTTATTGTCCTTACCCTTTACAAGTTCCACCATCCAAATATTTATTTGATATTTGTTTCATAGGGAAAAAAGAGTTTTCACATAAAGTAGATCCTAGTTTATTTAAAATTGTAAAACCAAAAGAAAATTATTCACATTTTTTTTCTAATAGTAAATTTATTGTATTCATAGAGAAAGACGATTACTTAATTAATTCAGCATTAAGTTTAAATCCATCTATCATTTATTCATTATTTGAACATCCTTTTTGCAAATTTATTGATAATATTTCTCAACTTCCTTTCAATGATTATACAAGTGAAAAAAAAATTAATAATATATCAAATTTCACAATTCTTCAATTATGTGCTAATTTATTTAATATTGAATCGGATTTTACAATAATAAAAGATTTTGCAATTAAATATAAATACCATGAAATTAACCATTGTATAAACGATATTAAAAATAATATGAAAGTTCAACATAGATTTAATTGTTTTTATAATATTCCTGTAATTGAAAATATTTTAATAGATGAATTTGGTTTTAATACATTATATGAATCTGTTTTAATTGAAATGAGACCATTACCTCATTTATTCTTTTTATTAAAAAATACAATTTTAAAATTACCATCTAGTTGGAATCATACAGTTGTATGTGGTAATAAGAATATTGAAATGATAACAAGTATGTGCAATACAATATGTAAAAATATAAATTCTAAAATCAAAATTATTAATTTAGAGATTGATAACTTGACGCGCGATGATTATTGTCATTTATTATGTTCTTCCTCTTTCTGGGAAAGATTTGAAGGAGAAAAAATATTATTATATCAAGAAGACACATGCATTTTCCATGGTAAAATTGAACCATTTTTAAAATATGATTATATTGGAGCTCCTTGGACAAAATTACAAGATGATAATAGTTACCATGTAGGTAACGGAGGTTTTTCGTTAAGAAGTAAAAGTAAAATGATTGAGGTTATAAAAAGAATTCATTTTAATGATCTTACATATGGAAAATCAACTCACAATTATATGAAAACCTCTGGTCTAGGAGTACCCCCAGAAGATGTATATTTCAGTAAAGCATTAATTGATTTGAAAATAGGAAAAGTTGCAAAATATGAAGAAGCCCAAAAATTTTCACAAGAATCAATCCAAGGAAACAATCCATTTGGTGGTCATAATTTTTGGTTAGCTAACAAAAACCTAAAGGTATTTAAACAATTAAAATTATATGATGACAAATATTTTAAAAGCGTGAAACATAGGGGAGGTTGGAAACAAATTATGGAAAATTTATTTAATAAAAAAATTATTTCTGAAGATCCTTTTGATGAAAAAATATTATTTTTAGATATTGTAAGTAAATATTTTCTTTGGGATAAACAATCCAAAATAATTGAGAAGCCATGGATCGGAGTTATTCACATTGTTTCCAATACTCCAAGTTACTTGCATAATATTTGCATTTTCAAATTATTTGATAACCAAATTTTTAAGTCTAGTTTATTATTTTGTAAATGTTTAATTGTTTTATCTCAAGATCTGAAAAATTTTATATTAAAAACTTTCTCAATTTCAATTCCAATTTATGTTTTAATGCACCCAATTGAAACAATAAAAGAAGATCCAGAAAAAATATTTAATTTTTTAAAATTTAAAGAACAATCCAAAAATTTATCTGTTGTTCAATTAGGACAACAACTAAGATATGTTACTTCCATTTATAAATTGGATACAAGTTTTAAAAAAATATGGTTACCTGGCAGATCAGACTCTGATTATATATCCAATTTATTGTCATGCGAATGTAATTCTCTTGACATAAATATAACAGACAGTCAAAAGGAAAATGTAGAAATTAAATATATATCATCCTTCGAAGAATATGACCAATTAATTTCAAATAATATTATTTTTATTCATTTGATTAATGCATCTGCAAATAATGCCATTTTAGAATTATTGGTTAGAAATATACCATTTTTTGTAAATAGACTACCGGCTGTTGAGGAATATTTGGGAGCATTTTATCCTATGTATTTTGAAAATCTGGAAGAAATTGAAAAAATATTAAATGACAAAGAAAAACTATTTTCTTTATACGAAGAAACCAACGAATACTTAAAAAAAATTGATAAAAATAAATTTAGTTTGGAAAATTTTAATTCTGAACTTCTTAAAATTGTAAATAATTAAACAGTATTAATTTTATTTAATTATTTATTTACTCCATGATTGATGATTAAATGGACTTAATAAAATATTTCCTATATTATTTTCATACTTTTTTACCTTTTTATCTGAATTTATTTCCTCCATTGTCTTTGGAAATAAGTTTGCCGATTCCATAGCATTAGCTTCTTCTGGGCTAATTTCTGGTTTTTTTCCATAACAATTTACGCCAAATTTAACATTTGGGTTTGCTATGAATCCGCCATTTATTCCTGGACGACCGCAATCATGTTCATGGCCAGGAATATTTTGCAATTTATTATAGGTGTCCTTCTGAGTTGGATATAATGCAAGTTGATTTTTCGACCAACCATAACCACACCATTCTCCTCCTGATCTATAAGTCTCTTCTAGTTGATTAAATGAAGCAAGTTCAGCCCCAAATGCTTTACATACATTTTTAGCATTTGGAAAAGTATAAACATTATCAGTCACATGAAAAACTTGTTTTTTATTTAAAGAAGGTATTGTTGAAATATTATCTTTATCTATATAGCTAATTTCTTTTTTGAGAGAAAAGGGTAGTAATAATCTTTTCCCAATTTTATAAACATATTCTGTAAAACTGAAAAACGATTTACCTAGGGGTGTAAGTGTGTTAGATTTACCTATATCAGAATTATCAATATTGGTATTATTCATATTTGAACTTGGGATATCATTGGCATAAATATTAATTTGAGGATTTTTGGTATATTCATCTTGGATTGTGGCAAAAATATCAATATTGAAAAAGTATTTTAATGCAGTTAATAAAATAAAGCAAATTAAAAACCCCCAAACAATCAATTCTAATATTCCTAAACCCAAATAACCATTGTTGTTGGTAAAACTTGATATAATTAAGTAAAAAAAAACAATTATAGTAATCAAAATTATCAACATCCAATGATTGGAAAAATTGATAGAATCTTCTGGTTCTTCAACTTCATATGATTTCATTTTTATATATTATACTTGTTTTTTTTTTTGATAAAAAAGACAATAAGAATAAGGTGATATCATTTTATCTTTATTTTTTACTTCTATCACTTGTGAGTCATTATAATGATACCATTTATTATTCGCATTTTTTACATAAGCTGTATAATGTCCTCCCATTAAACCTCCTGAATGATTACAAATTCCATATAAATCATAAATATAAGATTCTTGATTATATCCTTCAACATAGCTAGAACAATCTAAATTTTCCAAAGGATAAGTGATTAATCGATGATCTTTTTTTTTGAAATTAGCAAATCGTTTCAGAGTTATAATTAAAATTGATGGCAAATTCCAGAATATAATTCTTTTTTTAACATCTTGTTTTTTATTTAATTTTTCATTTAACCATTGGTTATCATCAATTAATTCTTCCCATTTACAATATTCATTTAAACAATCATATAATGTTGGTTCTTTATTGTTCATAGGAATAGGAATGTCTAACATAAAATAAGGTTCTGGAACCTGATTCAATATTTCTTCAGAATGATAATCTTTTATTTGAGAAACATGAATACCATAAAACATCTGATTAAATTCACTAAACTCTTTTTTATAAATGTTTGATATCATTTTATAACAATCTTTTGCTACTTTATCTTTTTTATTATAAATCTTTCCTTTGATTGTTGTTTCTACCTTTCTACAAACAGAATTATGAAAACAATCAAAAATAAATAATAAAAATTCCGGTAAATCATTTTGAGAGTATCCCGTAAATAATTCCCTATTCGTATGATGTGCTATTTTTTGTACCGATAATAACCAACCATTAGGTCGTATAATACAATTTTTGCTCCATAGTAATTTTCTAAGTTTATTCCACTCTAACAAAAGTACCGATTCCTTTTTACCTTTATTTATTTTTATTAAAAAATCTTCATCATCTAATAATTCATTCAAAACATATGTGTGTGATAAAACTTGTAGGCATGAATTCATAAAACATGTATTTCCAAGGTTTTCTAATCCTGATAACCCTTTGTTTTTATATTTTTCCATTATATTTACTACCCTATATATATTTAAATAAATATAATTACTGTATATATGTCAGAAAACAATGAAAATATTATTAATAGATATTTTGATCATTTGAGAACTCAAAATCATATTATACAAAGTGTTCTTGATCATGTTACCACTTCCGAGCAACATTTATTTACCTTAATGCAGAATAATCAATCAAATGTTAGACCTGTGTATAGTCGGCCTTCGGGAAGAAGAAGGACGCCAAATAATAATTACTTTGAATCACTTATTAATAATTTATCCTCACAGTTACCTCTTCCTAGTACATTTATGGACCCTGTCGTCGTTGCTCCCTCTGCTAATCAAATTAATCATGCATGTCTTGAATGTACTTACGGACAAATAGAAAATCCTATGAATTCGACTTGTCCAATTTGTATGGAACCATTTACAGAATCAAGTAGAGTATTACAAATAAAACATTGTGGTCATATTTTTAATTATGATGAATTAATGCGTTCTTTTCAAACGAGCGTTAGATGTCCCATGTGTCGATATGACATAAGAAGGTACAGAAGAAATAATCTTGAGGTTAATGAGGGTGTAGATTCAAATAACAATTGGGTCCAACAAATTAGCAGCCAACTTGTAAATGATATTTCGAATAATTTATTGGCCGATAATGCCTCAGTAAATCATCTTGAAATTCAAGACCCTTCTTCAAATTTAAATATGCTTTATTCTTTTTATTTAAGTACTCCTTTTCCAAATGATAATTCCGCTAACATTTAAGAATTAAAAAATACATTCCTAAATTGGAAGATTGTGTCATCAGAAATCCTTTTATTATCAAAAAAATTTATATTTTCGTAAATTAACATATAACTGATAAAGAATAGAGAATAAATTCCACATTCTGTATCCTTTTGCTGATGTGGAAATTTATTTATTTTAACTTTAAAATTTAAACCTATTTGTTTTCCTTGTTGTTTTATTTTTTTAATTAAATTAATAATTTCTATTGGTGTTTTTTCACCCGTGCTATCAAAATAATAAATAAATTGTTTTTTTACACTGACAAACATTGATACCCAATGTTCTCCAGGTAAATAATGAGGGTCTGTATTAAAAATAAATCCAATTTTAGTTATATTTTTTGAAATCTCTTTTTTTAAATTAAATTTACAAATTTCATTCCAAACACATTGACCATATAATTTTTTGGTATTAAAGTCAATTGGGGAAGGACCATAGAAAGTAAAATCTCTGTAGGCTTCTTTATATTGTTCCATTACATTTTCTATATCTAAACTTGTTAGCCATGTTCTAGGTTTTTTAATCCAATGTTTTGGTTTAGTAGGAGCAAATGTATATTTTGATAACTGTTTATCTAAATGATTTTTTATAAATTGTTGTTTCAACCAGCAGGATTCTTTATTGCACTTTGTTTTCATTTTTAGTTTTAAATGGTTCCAAATTTCGCTCGGTTCATTAGAATCTATCTGATTATTTGGGTGTCTCGTGTTCCAAAATCTTTTCATTTTTTCTAAAGAATTCCCACTATAACAAGTATATTTAAAATCTCTTTTGGGGGTTGAACAAACATCTTTTTTTAATGTAAATTTTTTATTTTTAACTTTATTCTTATTTTTACGAGTTACCATTATATAAAACAGATATTTTTCTTAAAACAATAAATTAAAATAATTTATTATTTTATAAATTTAATGAAAATTTTATTATTTTTACCTTTAATATATTGCTTCCCTTTTTCTTTTAATAAACCACATATTCCCTTAGAACAAGAATATTTAAATTACTTAGAAGAGTATGACAAATTAAATAAAAATAAGGATGAGATATCTATTTTACCTCCCTTTTTCTCTCAATTTAAACAACAAAAACCTTATGAAGAAGACAAATTTAATGTTTTCAAACAAAATTATAATCATATTCAAAATATAAATTCTGAATTATCTAATAATAATTGTTCGTTCAAGCTTGGAACAAATTCTTTATTTGATGAATATTTATATAATAATGTATCCCATATAAATTTAAATACAATTATTTCTAACAACTTTACGATAGAAAAAAAATTTAGAAAGTATAGGAAAAATCCCTTTCGTTATATTAAAAAACTTATCAAAATAAAAGGTAAAAAAGAATTTCACTGGAGTGATACAACACTTCTAAGTCCTGTTAAAAATCAAGGAAAATGTGGTTCTTGTTGGGCATTTTCCGCAACCAATGCTTTAGAAACATTTATGAGATCCGAAGGGTATCCGGTTGTTCGGTTATCAGAACAGGAATTAGTCGATTGTTCAAAAGAAAATAATGGGTGCAATGGAGGTTTTATGCATACTGCATTTGACTATATTATTAAAGAGAAGGGACTTTCTAGTGAAGAAGACTATCCCTATCTAGCAAAAACGATGGACTGTAAGCACAGTAATTGTGTAGTTAATGATCAGGAAACTTTAATACCTAAACTCAAAGGATCATCACTAATTAAATATGAATTCACAGTTCCCAAGTCTATAATAGATAGATTATTAAGTATTCAAATATCTCCAATTTGTATCGCATTGGATGCAAGTTCAATATATTTCCGGTTTTATAAATCAGGAGTAATAGATATTGATTTGAAAGAGCAAAAATTAAATCATGCCGTTTTACTAGTAGGTTATGGGTACGATGAAGAAGGTTTATATTGGATAATTCAAAATTCCTGGGGTGAAAAATGGGGAGAAAATGGATTTTGTAAAATAAGAGTGAAAGAAGGAGATGGAATATTATTGTCTAATTTATATGGGGTTTATCCAACAAAAGTAAATTAGTCTTTTTTTTCATCGATTTTTGAAGATAAATTATAATTTTTACTATATTTCGTTCCTTTGGTTTTCATGTAATTTTCTTTTAAGTTAATGTTTTTAGCCTGTGGTAAAATTTTTTCTTCCTTTTTTAATTTGATTTTACGGATATCAATAAAATCTTCAATTTTTGTTCCCTTTGTAGATTTTTTAAATAAACAATCGTTTGCACTAATTAGAGAATCATCGGTACAGTCTATTTTCATTTCATTAAAAGAAATATCTTTATATTCTTCTTGAAGTATTTCATTTTTATCAATTGTTTTAAAGTGTTCTATACAGTCTGAAACGAATATATGGAAACTTTTCTCTAAAGAAGGATGTGATTCTTTTTTATTCAACATATTTTTCATTAAATTTAATATTCTAGGTTTATAAAATTTACGATCATTATTAAATTCTTTTTTTTTTTCCACTTTATTCGGAACATTTTTAATTATATTTTGATAAGATGGATTTATTAAAAATTCTAATTCATTCATTAGAATTTGTAATTATTTTTTTTCATCGTATATATCTAATAATTGTTGTCGGGTGTGGTTATTAAATAAATTATTTCCCTGACCTAAACAATTTGGATTAAATGGTTCAAAATCAACTTCTTTAAAAAGTTGGGGATGTGGTTGGATTATATTTTTATTATTATTTATTTTTACATCATATAAGTCACTATTACTTGAAGGGACATATTGTGCATGATCGTTGTTTTGAAGTCCAAAAAATTGATTTCTTAAAGAAGATTCCAAATTTATATTATGAGAAAATCCAGTCCATGGTCCTTTGCTTGTACCAGGATTGAATGTACTCTCACTGTTATAAATAGGTACCGAATCAAAATTATTATTTGCGGCGTCTAAAGTAGGAAAAATCTGAAATTTCGTTGATGAAGGTCTGGGATCATAATTAGGTTCTAATGACCCTCCTGGAATATTTCGTTCATAAATTCTATTATTAAGTTCTTGGGTTCTTTCTTGATTACAATAGTAAGCCATCCTATATAGAAAGAACATATAAATAATTTAATAATAACATAATAAAGAAGAAATAGCGAGATAATATATGTGCGGAATTTTTGCATTATTAAATGCAAATCATAAATATTCACCTAGTTACATCAACGACCAATTTAATCTTTCACAAGGAAGAGGACCAGATAATTCTATTTTAATGCATAATATATTTGATAATGAAAATTTATGTATTGGGTTTCATAGATTGGCTATAAATGGATTAAATGATGATTCAAACCAACCGTTTATAATTAATAAAGTAATACTAATTTGTAATGGAGAAATATTTAATTATTCAAAACTTTTCCTAAAATTAAATAAAACACCTCAAACAAATTCTGATTGTGAAATAATTTTACATATGTATTGTTTATATGGAATGGAATATACTCTCCAACAATTAGATGGTGAATTTGCTTTTATATTAATTGATTATAGAGATGAAGAAAATATTAAATTGTATTCAGCCAGGGATCCATACGGTGTAAGACCTTTATTTGTTATGGAAGGTGTAGATTCCGTATTTGGATTTTCTTCAGAAATGAAGCAATTAAATATGTTTGATAAGTTTGGAAAAATATATCAATTTTCTCCTGGTAATTATTGTTCATATAAGTATTTGGGAACAAATTGGATAAAAGGTAAAAATAAATCTTATTCCAATTTTCCTTTTTATCAGCATAAATTACATATTGATTATTCCTTTTATCTTGAAGAATTACGAAATCAATTTACCCTAGCTGTCCAAAAAAGAGTCAATAATACTGATAGACCCATTGCCTGTCTTTTATCGGGAGGATTAGATAGTAGCTTAGTAACTGCGTTGGTAAAAAGCATGTATGATGGAAAACTAGAAACCTATAGTATTGGATTACAGGGATCTGAAGATTTAAAATATGCAAGAATAGTTGCTGATCATTTACAAACCAAACATCATGAAATTATTGTTACAGAAGAAGTATTTTTTGACAGTATTCCTGAAGTTATAAAGAAAATTGAATCCTATGATACAACTACAGTAAGAGCTAGTGTTGGTAATTATTTAATTGGGAAATATATTTCAACCAAAAGTAATGCAAAAGTTATTTTCAATGGAGATGGAGCAGACGAACTAATGGGAGGATATTTATATTTTGATTATTGTAATGATCCAATGGAATTTGATAGGGAATGTAAAAGATTACTAAAAAATATTCATTATTTTGATGGCCTTAGATCCGATAGGTCAATATCAGGGCATGGACTTGAATGTAGGACACCATTTTTAGATATACCTTTTGTTCAACACTATCTATCGATTCCAGCTGATATTAGATGTCATAAAAACGAAACAAAAATGGGAAAATATTTAATTAGAGAAGCCTTTGTAAATAATATATACGGATTACTTCCTAGAGAGATTTTGTTTCGTAAAAAGGAAGCATTTAGTGATGGGGTTAGTAGTCAAGATAAATCTTGGTATCAAATAATTCAAAATAGGTTAGAAACTCATCCTCAAAAGAATGTTTTTTCGAAAATGATGAATAATAATTTTAGTTTAGAACAGAAATATTATTTATATATTTTTGATCAATATTATTCAAATAGAAGAAATATAATACCTTATTATTGGATGCCTAATTATATAAAGGCACATGACCCTAGTGCAAGAACTTTGCAAAATTATAATATGTCTTAATTATAAATGGATTTTATTTCTTATGGATACTGGGGTCTATTATTGCTTTCCTATGTAGTATATATTAGTTTATTATTGGGAAGTGCCTATTTTTCACCCCTCCTTTTAACCTATATTCAAACAAGTATTCAATTGTTTACTTCTCTTTATTTAATCTATTCATTTAATCCTTTAAAAAAAATTAAACCATTAACTGATATTCAGAAAATAATTATATTTAATGCAGGTATATATTTATTATTATCTACAGCAATTGGACAAGTATTTGTGCTTTATAGAGACAATTTTTTAAAAAAATTACGATATCATTCATTTTTTTGATAAATGAAAAGTTGTAGTTTTAATAATAATCTTTTACTAAGTTTTTTTTCAATAAATTTATTACTTTTGTTTATTAAAAAAAAATTACTATTTTTCATTTTATCTATTTGGTCCTCAAGCCTCTCTTTAAATAAATCTTTTTTTTGAAATATGTCATATAATTTACTTTTGGTAAATTTTTTTATTAATTGATTTATGCTATAGTTATAAACATAAGGAGGAATATTTATATATATTAAATTTTTATGTTTCATCCCATTATGGATAGAATCATCTATAAAACATATTTTACTTGTTTCTTGTTCATTTGTACATAAAATAAAATCTTTATAGTTTTTTTTGTGACTAGTCCTTTTTTCTTCAATTTGTTTATTATCAATCTTATATGGACCAATCCATTTTGAAAATAGTTCCTTTTCAATTTTATAGTGAAAATAGTTTTTTAGATAATCCTTCCAAATTGATTCAATTTGATTATTGGTATATACATATACCTTCAAATTTGGTATTTTACCAAGAAATTGGAGTATAAAAATAATATGTGGTCGTAAAATACAAGGATACAAATCTAATAATTTGTTAAATTCATCCTGATCTAACTCTCTTTGGAGTGAATTTTTTATTATGATCCAAAATGTACTTATTTGTGAAAAATAACCAAGTGTTTCATCGAGATCGAATATAACAATTTTATCTTTCATGTATGTAAATAATGTTTATTTTTTATTTATCCAAATAATCTAAGACTGTCAAAATTACTAACTCTTGTTGATTTAACTTTTTAAAAATAAGACAATTTTCAGGATTTAATTCAATTATCGAGTTTTTCATTGTTTTACACATAATGTGGTACCCATCATCCCTCATTATATGTTCTATTATTATTCCTCCTATTGTTAATTTAATTTCATTCATATTATATAAGTTTATCCATCTGATATAAGAACCTAATTTAAATTGATCTAATTCCTGTACATATTGATAGTTTTTTAATTTGGTTTTAATTGTTTTAATTACTTCCTTCCCAATTGGCAGTTGTTCGATAATAATCTTTTTATCTTCTTCTATTTTTTTTGTGGTATATTTTAACATATTTTTATTTTCTTCATTATCTACTGCTCTTAGTAATTTCTCTCTTTCCATTTCTTACATTTTAATAATATATTAATTTTAAATTATTTATCAATAGTTGGTAATATTGATTTTTGTTTTGATTCATCATCAAAGGACAGTAAATTGGTCAAAGATTTATAATTTTGATCTTTATATTTTCTAAAACAATCAATAGCTACTTTTCTCATATTTTCATTTGACATTATTTTCTGCATCATATAAGTTATTATTTCTTTGGAAATTTCTTTTTCAAATCTTTCATAATACTCGTTAGTAATAGATTGGTATAATTTCATGTAAAAAATCATTGTTTCAATATCTGTCCAATCATTAAAATACTTTTCATAAAAAAATTTAAATTCTTTATTTTCCATTAGATTTACCAAATCACTAAAAAAATTATTTTTCTGTAAAATTCTACTTCCACTAGATTTCATTATTTTATCACTTACATGAGTATTCATAATACTTATATAAATTAAATATATTTATACCTATTTACAAGGAAATATTATTGATTATTCGTATTATAGTAATAATTAAAAAAAAATTTTTTTTTTTTATTTATTAATTCTAATTCAAAATCATAGATTTTTGGGGTTTTTTATAAAAAAAAATAGAAATTCGAGTAAAATTACTTTTTTCAAATAAAAATAAAAAAAAAAAAAAAAAAAATCTAAAATTACTACATCCAGTAGGAAAATGGGTAAAAAAGGTAATAAATTCCTGTAGGGTGTTTATGGAGTACTGAAAAAAAGGCACTAAAATCACTTAAAAATAAAAAAATAAATTCTTAGTATATATGTCAAAAAATCCCCAATGGTACAAAAATGGTACATCAAAAATCCCCACTAAATATAATTGTTTGTTGTGTGACTATTATTGTAGGAATAGAAAAGATTTTATGAAGCATTGTAGCACAAAAAAACATGGTACAAAATGGTACATAAATGGTACATCAAAAATCCCCAACTTAGAAAATCAACAATATTTTTCATGCAAAATTTGTGATTATATATCATGTGATTTAGGGTCAATGGACCAACATTTTTTAGAAACGGGCCATGAAAAAAAATCCCTAGAGGAAGGGACTTTTTTAGAAGGTATAACTGATACTACTCCTATCAAAGAATTAAAAGAGCCTGAAAAAATCGAAAAAAAAAATAAAGAAAAAAATAAAAAAATGTATAAATGTTCAAAATGTCAAAAAAATTATAAATTTAGTTCGGGATATTATAGACATATTAAAAAATGTAAAGAAAGTGAGACCTTGATTGAAAACAATGAAAAATTATTAAAAATGCTTATTGAAACAACAGAAAGCAATACCAAATTATGTCAAAAGATTATGGGAATGGACCAAAAAGCGAATATTATTAATACAACAATTCATAATAATAATCAAAAAGTTAATTTAAATGTCTATTTAAATCAAGAATGTAAAAATGCTATGAATCTTACTGATTTTGTAAATTCCTTACACTTGTCTATGGACGATTTAATTTATACCAAAGATAATGGGTTTATAAAAGGAATAACGAATATATTTGTAAAAAATCTGGAAGAAATCCAACCAAAAGATCGACCTATTCATTCAATCGGATATGATAATCAAGAAAAACAATTTTATGTAAAAGATAGAAATGAATGGCAGTGTGATCAAAAAGAAGAACAAATAAATACTACTATAGATGATGTAGCAAAAAAACAATTTTTACAAATTAAAGAATGGGAAAACTCAAATCCTGAGTGGGATAAAACCGAGAAAGGAATGGAAGATTATATGAAAATGGTTCAAATAATAATGGGAGGGAACACAGAATTAGAGAGAGAAATAAATAGAAATGCAATTAAGAAGGAAATAACAGAAAAGGTTGATATATCTGAAAACTCAGATAATATTATTGTTAAGGAAGTTGTTTAATTGTTTAAGTTCTTCTATTCTTTGATTAGATTTATTATGTAAAATTTGAGCAGTAGAGAGACCATAGTCTGTCTTGAATAAATTATCTTTAACATGGTTATCCATTCTTTCGTAATATAAATCTATTGTATTATTTAAAGCTTGTGAAAATGATTGGTTATTATGAATAATTGAATAAATAATAGCTCTATCTAGGTCGTAGGCACATAATAGATCTGCTTCTCTTACAATATTATAAGATAATTGGAATTCTTTAAGATCGGGAAAGCCATACATTTTAACCTTCGAATATGACATTGTATTAATTATTTCAGAAATTGCTTTTGTTTCCCACGAATGATAATTTAATTTTTTTGTTAAAAATGTATCAAGATATTTCATATCTTTGGGTTCTACATATTTATCATCAAACATATCGTGTAATAACGCCGAGGTATAGATAACTCTTTTTTGTTTTTTTAGTTGAGGAAAATGTAATAATTCTTTTTCATAATTATTTTTACTATGTCTGAAAACCTCAAGACTATGTTTTATCGCATGTGATTCATCTATATTAAATTGCTTACATTGTTGGTTTATAAAACAGAATATTGTATTATAAGGAATCTTCATAATAATATAATATAATTTATTATTTACATATTATTTTACCAACCAAATATATTTAAAATGCAGAACCAAATCCACCTCCCATAGTTTCGTTGGCAGCCATTGGTTCAAATGTATTGGATTCAATTGGAACATTTGCATCAACTAAGGGAGTAGTGGGCCCTTGATATATTCCTTGAAGATTAGGAGTAGGTTGTTGTTGTCTGACAGGTGGTAATGATTGGGGTGCTAATTGAGCAGGGGGTGGTGTAGGTTGTTGAACAGGGGTTTCTTGTTTTTGTTGCTTTAGACTAGTTTTTCCATCTACAAGGTCTAATCCTCTGTCAATTAAAATATTCACTTTTTCGCCTAATTTAGTTTGCAAACTCAAGACTATTACCATAAATGCTAATATAATATTAGTTACATGAAGTTTAGCATATTTTTCATTACTATATGTAGGTATAAAAGTAATGATTCTATGTATGAATAATATACCTACAAACATAATAATAATTTGTACTAATATTTCTGCTAAAATTTCTAAACTTCCTTTGTCCTCGTCTGCTTCAGGAATATATTTTTGGATTGATTTATTAAGAAATATAACAGGAATGATACTTAAGCCACTGTATTGAATAATGTTTAATATTTCAGACTTAGATTCGTCATCAAAATTGAATACATGGTTAATAAAAGAAGCTGAACTGGTTTTTTCTTCAACTGATTCCATTTAATTTATAAAAAGAAATTAAAAAAAGAAATACATAATCAAAATATGGGAGAAAAGCAATATTTAGATTTAATTAGAAGAATTTTAGAAGAAGGAAGTATGGAAGAGGGAAGAAATGGAAAAACAAAGGTAGTAATTGGAGAAATGATGCGTTTCTCTCTAGGTAATAATTATTTACCTTTATTAACAACAAAAAAATTAGCCTGGCGAACTTGTCTAAAAGAATTATTATGGTTTATCTCTGGATCCACAAATAATATAACTCTTAAAAATCAAAAGGTTAATATATGGACCCAAAATGCCCAAGATTATCTAGAAAAAAATCCTCAAAAAATGGAAGGAGATCTAGGTCCTATATACGGTCACCAATGGAGACATTTTAATGCAAAATACATAGATTGTAATACCAACTATGAAGGTAAAGGAATTGACCAATTGAATAATATTATAGAAATGTTGCAAGATAATGATAAAAAATATTCACGAAGGATGGTGGTTAGTGCATGGAATCCTTGTCAAATAAATGAAATGGCTCTGCCTCCCTGCCATGTATTATTTCAATTTCATGTTACAGGTGAAGATAAATTAAGTTTAACTTTATATCAAAGAAGTGGGGATGTAGGATTAGGGGTTCCATTTAATATTGCATCTTATTCGTTTTTATTACATTTGATAGCTTTTCATTGCAATTTAAAGGCTTATGAGTTCATTTATTTTTTGGGAAATGCTCATATTTATGATGATCATTTAGGACCTTTGAAAGAACAAAGTGAGAGAACCCCTTTATCTTTTCCTAAATTGAAAATAAATAGAAGGCATTTGAAAATTGAAGATTATACAATGGATGATTTTGAAGTATTAGAATATCAGTATTGCGATCCAATAAAAATGAATATGCGTAAATAGTTTAGATAAATGATATTATTAATATTATTATGAGTGGTTCAAATGCCAATGCTGCTGCAAGACGCCGTCGTTCCAAACCATTAGGAACAGATACCCCTCCTTCAATCCCTGGATCTAATTCAGATCCTTCCGAAACCGTACAATCGTCTTTCTCTAATAATATCACAAGAGTTAGCATTCCTCAAAGTATTCAAATTTTATACAGTCAGATAAATAGTTTGAAGCAAGAAATTAGTAATATATCTTCAACTTCTGAAACAGGAAGTGGTAATTATGTAACTAAGGAAGAATTCAATGGTGTGATGGAAAATATTGGAACTGATATTTCACTTTTGAATGATAGAGTAAGTCAAATAGAGGAGTTTATTTCTGTATTGCAATCAAATTATCTTAAACTAAATTCCAAATTAATTTCTCTTGATGATAAGGAAATATTGGAAGTAGTTGAAGAAGAAGAAGAGGAAGTCAGTGAAGAACAAATATCAGATGAAGTAAAAAATGAAGTTACCAAAGATTTATCCCATAAATTAAATACATTATCTATGTTAAATAATAATACTGAGGAAGTTCTAGAAGATGCTTGAAATGAAATAATCTTTTTTTTTCCACCATAAATCTAACTCTTTATAAGATGAAATTATTATAATTTGATTTATATTTGAGAAGGATACCTTTTTAGAAGGATTTTTTTTAATAATATTATTATTTTGAGTTGATTGATAATCAAGCCAATATAAAATTCCTATTGAATTATTAACCATATTGTTTAACATTTTCTTTTTTTAATGAATATAACTTTTTTAAATATTAAAAATTATTATAATTATTTCTTTATAATATGTTATTTTTAGTTATATTTTGTATTATTTTGTTTCTTTACTTACATGTATATTTTCATTTAAAAGTTAATAATGATCTCGAAATTTTAGAATTAGAGAATGAATTGACTAAAGATAAATTATCAAATATTTGTGATTTAAGACAACCTTTATTATTTTACTATGATTCACCTGAAATTTTAAAAAACTTTTCGAAAGATTATTTGACAAAAGAGCATAAAACGATAGATTTAAAAATAAGGAATAAATCAGATAAAGAGTTTATAGATCTTCCTCTACAATTTAAATTATGTGATGACTTATTTTCTAAAGATATATCCTCTAATTATATTTCATCGCAAAATTATGAGTTTTTAAAAGAATCAGGGTTGATTAAAAAATTAAAACCGTTCGATTTATTTTTAAAACCCTCTTTGACCTGTAAAACGGATTATGATGTTTTAACAGGATCTGAAAATGCAAGTACTTTTCCTGAATATAAGTTGTCTTATAGAAATTTTTTATATGCTACAAATAATTCTGTAAATATTACTTTATATCCTCCAAAGGAGCATAAAAATATAGATATTGAAAAAGATTACGATAAATTCTTATTTTACGCAAATGATGTTTCGAAAGGAAAAGATAAACTTGAATTAACACTGCTAGAAGGTCAAATGTTGTTTATTCCTTCCTATTGGGTTTATGAAATAAGATATACGAAGGACAGTATAGTTTTACAAATAGAATATTTTACATTTATGAATTTATTATCCATAATACCAGATTTAATATTATCTTTTTTACAAAAACAGAATATAAAAATAAATACAATCCCTACATATTCTAACAAAATTGATTCATAAAATAGTAAATGTAACAAGTAATATAATATGGAATCCCCTGTTTTTAAGTTATTAGTTGAAAATCGGTATAATAAATGGAATCTATTGCAGGAAGGAACATTTGAAGAGGATTTAAGTGTAAATAATCGAATTTCTCCGTATGAAATGAAATTATTTAGTGATGATATGATAAAAATTGATATGAACGGAAAAGTTGTCCTTGTACATTCTACAACTCGTCAATTAAAAAGTATTCCTGGAGTCCTTATATTACAGAAAAATAAAACCTTTGGAAAATACAAAAATAGATTTCTTTACAAGTGTGTTCCTGACGATATAAGACTTCCTATATTTTTCATACCTTATCAGATTGATATGAAAAATTTTTCGAAATCGTTTGAAAATAAATATGTTACTTTTGATTTTGAAAACTGGGACCATAATCATCCTTATGGCAAACTAAATCATGTAATTGGTCCAGTAGATCTTCTATCTAATTTCTATGAATATCAATTATTTTGTAAAAGTTTGAATGCGTCTATTCAAGCCTTTTCAAGGACTACTGCGAAGGCATTAAAAGAAAAGAGCGAAGAAGAATACATCCAATTAACATTAGATACATATCCATTAATTCAAAATAGAATGAATACACATAAAATATTTTCAATTGACCCTCCTAATTCTGGAGATTTAGATGATGCATTTGGCCTAGAGAAAAAGGGAGAAAATCATTTTATATTATCCATTTATATTTCAAATGTGTTAATATGGATGGAAACTTTAAAATTATGGAATTCATTTTCAAATAGAGTTGCTACTATCTATTTGCCAGATAGGAAAAGACCTATGTTACCAACTTGTTTATCTGATTGTTTATGTAGTCTTCATGAAGGAAGAATACGATTTGCTTTTACATGTGATATAGAAATAGTTGAAAATAAAATTACTAGTGTAGAATTTTTGAATACCGCTATTAAGGTAAATAAAAATTATATATACGAATCTAATGATTTGAAGAAGAATAAAGATTATAATATGTTATTTACATTAACACAAACATTATGTAAAAATTATAAATATTACCATCATATAAAAACAAGTCATGATGTGGTAGCATATTTAATGATTATGATGAACTATTTCTCTTCAAAAGAATTAATTAAAAATAAAAACGGTATTTATAGATCTGTTTGTTTTAATAAAGATAAAAATTTAATGAATGATGTTCCTGATGAAATTGAACATTTTATGAAAGGATGGTTTAGTAATTCAAGTCAATATTCTCTATTTCAAAAGGAAATGAATCATGAGTTTCTTCAACTGGAAAATTATGTTCATATGACTTCTCCAATTAGGAGGTTGGTAGATTTACTAAATTTAATTCAAATTCATAAAAACATGAATCTTTTAAATGTATCGAAAGAATGTTTAGAATTTTTAGATAATTGGCAATGTAAATTAGATTACATTAATGTAACTATGAGAGCAATAAGGAAAGTTCAAAATTCTTGTTATTTGTTGGATTTATGCTGTAAATCCCCTGATTTATTAGATAAACAATATGAAGGATATTTATTTGATAAAATAAATCGTAACGATGGTTTATTTCAATACATGGTATATATTCCTTCATTATCAATGGTGTCTAAAATAACATCAAGAGTTGATAAATTAAATTATTCTAAGGTGAATTTTCAGATGTTTATATTTAAACAAGAAGATCGATTTAAGAAAAAAATAAGATTAAAAATTCTTTAGTTATAGTAATGTATTTAATAATAGGAAGTGGATGGTCAGGCTGTGTATTAGCACATTTATTAGCAATAAAATATAATAAGAAAGTAATTTTACTTGAAAAAAATAAATATATTGGTGGGAAACAAGCTGACTATTATTCTAACAATGTAATTGTTCCAAGATTTTTTTTTGAAATTATTAAAACAAATAAAATTTCTGTAATAGAATTTCTTGAAAATATGGGTAAATGGATATATTTGGACAAGGAAAATAAAGGCTATTTATTCGCTGGCGTCCCTGTCAAAGGTTACAGTGTCTTTATGGAAAATTTAGTATCCCATTCTAATATAAAGATTTTATTAGAAACTGATTATTTTCAATTTAGGAATCAAACAAATGAAATATTTGAAAAAATTATATATACAGGTAAATTGGATGATTATTTCTCTCAAATGCCGAAATTAGATTATATCTCAACAGTGGTAAGTCACATTACTATAAACTTAAATGGTTATTTCCAGAATGGATTGAAAACTTCTTTAAATCCATTAGAGGATCAATACGAATGGAAACATATATACAATGACTCAATTAATAAAGGTAAAACAATCATTTCGAGAATTCGAAATTCTCATTTAAATAATGAACCTTATATTTGTAACGCAAGTCCTTCTCTCAAATCTACTTTAAAGGAATATGAAGAGTTGGTAAATAAAGAAAGAAATGTAATATTTATAGGAAGATTAGCCCAATATAGAACATGGAAAATTGATGAGTTAATTCAAAATGTTTTTGATAATATTCAATATATTTTAAAAGATCCAATTCAAGATAATTCAAAGGAATATGTTGAAATGGTTGAATACGCATTGTTAAATTATAATAAACAACTCTTAAAAAAAGTAAATAAAGAAATTTTTGAGTTAGAAAAGAGAAAAAACAAGATAGAAAATTATATAGATAAGGAGGTTTGGAAGTTCAAATTAAAAATGGGTAAATCTGTTAATTTAAATTTAACAAATGAAATTGTAATATGTAGATATAACGAAGATGTGAATTGGATTTATAATTTATTAGATCAATTCAATTGGATTCAAAAAATAAAAATTTTTAATAAGGGCGAAACATTAAATATTATTCATCCTAAGGTATTTATAGAAAATGTAAAAAACATAGGGAGAGAAGGGGAAACCTATTTATCATTTATAATTAATAATTACAACCATTTACCAGAAAATATATGGTTTTTACAGGCAAATCCATTTGATCATTCACCAGATTTTACATACTTACTAACGATAGAAGCAATTAAAAACTATAATTATGATTTTCAACCTCTAAGTTATTATTATAATAAAACGGTATATAACCCAATTAATGATAAAAGTTCATATATTTTGGGAAATAAAGTAATTCAATATTGTGTTGATAAAAATACTCAACAGATTGAGGGTGTTCATAAGCATTTTGATAGAGAACATCAAAAAAAGGTTGAACGATTAGGGAACGATTATATAGATAATCTTTGTAATAAGATAAATATTGAAAAACCTAAACAAATAATTCCATTTACATGGGGAGCGTTGTTCTATGTAAATAAAGAAAAATTAATTCAATATTCCGTTGAAGTTTTTAAGAAATTGAGAGAAGAGTTATTAAATAAAAACGATCAAGGAGGAGATGAAGGATATGCTTTGGAAAGATTTTGGCAATATTTATTAACAAATAATAGTTTTTCTTCTGTAGAAGAATTTAATAAATATTATAATTTATAAAAAGACAGTATTTAATTGTCGATTTACTTTTAAAAACGAACAACATTTTGGAATATTTTTTAAAGAAGAAGCATTTATATAGGTACAAGTACTTCTTAGTCCTCCCAAATAATCTTGAATTGTTTTTTCGAGAGATCCCTTGTATTTAATCTTTAATGTTCTTCCTTCTGAGGATCGATAATTAGCCATTTTACCATAATGTGTGTTCATTGCGGTTTCGCTACTCATTCCATAAAATAATTTATATTTAATTCCATTTTCTTGTATAAGGTCTCCGGGATTTTCATCATGACCACCAAATTGTCCTCCAATCATAATAAAATCGGCCCCTGCTCCAAATCCTTTTGCAACATCTCCAGGGCATGTTATTCCCCCATCTCCAATAATAAACCCTTTTATTCCATGAGCTGAATCTGCACATTCATCTATTGCTGATAGTTGAGGCATTCCAACGCCAGTTTGTGATCTAGTAATACAAGCGGATCCAGGTCCAATTCCCACTTTTACAACATCTACTAATCCAACTTGAATTAATTCCTCTGTGAGTTCTCTTGAGACGACATTACCAGCTATAATTATAAGATTAGGATAACATTCCCTAACTTTTTGACAAAAAAGAACTAGGTCTTTTAGATAACCATTAGCTATATCTATACAAATAAATTTAACAGTGATAAGAGACAAAATTTCTTTTAGTCTCTCTAAATCATTATTTGAAATTCCTGTTGAGACCATAAAATAATTTGGATCTAGACCTTCCATATTGTTATAATCTTCTGGACTGTAGAATTTATGAAAAGCTGTAATCATTTGAAATTTACTTAATACTTTATATACTTCATAGGTTCCAATAGTATCCATATTTGCTGCAATTATTGGAATACCTTCCCATGTTTGATCACTAATAGGGAAATGAATCTTTCGAATTAGATTAATATCAGATCTTGATTTTAAGGAAGATCTCTTGGGTCGAATTAAAACATCGCTAAAATCAAGTTTGACCTCATTTTCGATTTTCATCAATACATAATATTCTGAAAACCTTTTAAATAAAAGTAATTTAAAAGTTTAAATCTTAAATTAAGATTTATTTCAATATCATTTAAAGGTTTGCCTACTAAGTAGTATATATATGGATAGAGTTCTATTTATGCTAACTAATGTAGTAATGGTGATCAGCGCTTCCTCTTATTGGAATGAATTCCAATCATTTATAAGCCAACATTCAAGAGTTTATAATGGTTTGGAGGAGTTTTCACATCGTTTTTCTGTATTCAGTGAGAATATGGATTATATTAGACATCACAATGGAAAACAATCTTCAAATTATACATTAGGTATTACTCAGTTTATTGATCTTACAGAAGATGAATTTCGTTCTTCTTTTAATCCAATGCAGGAGGCTCGCTTATCTTCTTGTTCCAAGTTTTCCCCTTCTTCTTCAGATGTGCCTGAGGCATGGAATTGGGTCGATCATAGTGCTGTTACTCCTGTTAAAGATCAAGGACAATGTGGATCATGTTGGGCATTTAGTACCACAGGTGCAATTGAGGGTGCCTGGGCCATTAATAAGAAAAGTCTAGAAAGTCTTTCGGAGCAGCAATTGGTAGATTGTTCCAAATCTTACGGTAACCATGGATGTTATGGTGGATTGATGGATAATGGTTTTGCTTTTGTGATGGCCAATGGTATTTGTGCCGAAGAGGCTTATCCTTATGAGGCCAAGGGAGGTTCCTGTCAAGAATGCGAAACTGTAGCTACTCTTTCAGGATGTAATGATGTAAAGGCAAATAACCAGGTTGATTTAAAGAGTGCTGTTGCACAGGGACCTGTTTCTATTGCTATTGAAGCGGATACAAAGGTATTTCAGCTTTATACAAGTGGTGTTATTACTTCTGACGCTTGTGGAACCACTTTGGATCATGGTGTTTTAATTGTGGGATATGGTGAGGAGAAGGGAGTAAAATATTGGTTGGTTAAAAATAGTTGGAGTTCAAGTTGGGGAGAAAAGGGTTATGTAAAGATTGAGCGTTCTGAAAGTACAAATGATCCAGGAGTTTGTGGAGTTGCAATGCAAGCATCTTTCCCTATTGTTTAAATTTACAATAAAATTGAATTATGAAAAACATATATTTTTTATAAATAAATAAATGAATGTTTTACGAGGAAATCAAGAACAGGCTATACAAGTAAGCAAGGATAATAATTTTTCTTCAGGAATCCATTTTCATGCCACAGGTACTGGAAAGTCATGGATTGCGCTAGAATTAATATTGGAATATAATCGTGCTTTTCCAACGAGTAATATATTGTGGTTATGCGAACAAAAATCAATTTTGATAGAGCAATTTGATTCAAATACTTTAAAAAAAAAGGGATATCGTCATATAAATGCGACATTTTTGGTAATAAATTATACGGTACATAAAGATTCGGATTGGGCTTCCAAATTAAATAGTGCGGTATTTTGGAAAAAGCCGATATTATTAATAATGAATCGTTCTTATTTGGTATCTCAATTAAGATACGAAAGATTAAAAACAGAATTCGGATTAGTTATACACGACGAGTGTCATTCTATCAAAAATAATTCTACTCAAAAATTTTATCAATATATGTTATCAAAATATCCAGCAATTCGTTGTTTGGGATTTACTGCTACTCCTTTCACAGAAGTAGCTCCTTTTCAAACAATATTAAGTAATTATACTATTTATAATGCATTCTGTGATAATGTGATTGTTGGTCCGAAAATAAAATGGATATCTAGTCAAAAAGAGTTTGACGATGTACAAATTATGAATGTTTGTAAGGAGAATATTCAACAATTACCTTATAGAAAGGTATTAGTTTGGTGTGGAATTATAGAAAAATGCTATGAATTGGCAACTTTATGGAAAAGAGAATTTAAAGATTATCTTGTTGTTGTGGATACAAGTAAAGAAGAAAATGATGATTATAAATTATTTGCTGAAAGTGAAAATAATGCAATATTGTTTTGTGCTTGTAAGCATCGTGAAGGGTCTGATATTTCTAATCTAGATGGATGTATATTTTTAGATCAAGTAGAAAATAGGAATGCAAAAACTTTTGTACAATGTATAGGTAGGGTATTAAGAAAGGATAAATTACAAAAAAAGAATTACGGGTTGATCATGGATTTTAATGCTATTAGTTGTATAAAAATATGTGATCGTATGAATTCATATTTAAATTGCGATCATGGATTTCCATGGAAATATGAATATATTGAAAAAAATACCGGTACTTTACCTTTTATTGAACATAGCTTGACATTGCGAGAAACATTTGTTACAAATAAAAAACTTATACATCATTCTATCGGAGATGTAGTACATAAATTTAAAAAGAAATGCCCAAATGATAAAGAGTATCAAGATCGTCTTCATTTAGAACTAGATATTATACAACGAAAAGATTTGGCGTGTTATTTGTTGCGTGCTGTTCATATTCTAGAATTAACGGATTTCATACCTCATGTAACTAGGGGGTCTTGTGGCTCTTCTTTGGTGTGTTATTTATTGGGAATAAGTAATGTCGATCCTGTAAAATGTAATATAAAATTTGCACGATTCTTGAATGAGTTTCGGGATAATTTACCTGACATTGATTTTGATTTTCCACATTATCTGCGCGATGAGGTATTCTTGAAGTTGGAACTTGAATGGCCTAACCAAGTAGCTCGTATAAGCAATCATGTACATTGGCATGATAAATCAGCAATTCGTGAATCATTACGAAAAGAAGGATTTCGACATAGGATATCTAAAGAATCATTACATCAATTTGTGTCGGATTTGCCTTTAGAGACACAACAATCTATAAAAAAAAATACAAAGGAATTAGAAAATACTTTTCGTCATTATTCATTACATTGTGGTGGTATCGTATTCTTTCATAATGGGATACCTAAAGATATTATTCTTCAAAAGAGAACATTAAGTCAAATAGTATATGATAAAAACGATGTTGCAAGAGTACAAAACTTCAAGATTGATATATTGTCGAGTAGAGGAATTAGTCAATTGATTGGTATAATTGGCAGGAATATTGATTTTACTGATTGTCCTTATGATGAAAAAACATATCGTATGTTACAAGAAGGTGATAATATTGGTGTCACATTAGCGGAATCTCCTTTAATGAAAAAAGCCTTGTTAATAGTCCAACCAAAATCACTAGACGACTTGGCATTATGTTTAGCAATTATTCGTCCTGCAGCGAAGGATAGTAGGTGTGAGCAAAATTGTATTGATTATAGTACTAAATTCATTTATGACGATGATGCAATATCTTTGTTATCAAATTATTTGGGTATTGATGATGGCTTGGCTGATAAATTTAGGCGTAATTTTGCGAAAGATAAATGGAGTAAAGAAGAAAAGCAACAATATGAAAAATTGATGAATGAATTACCAGAAAAGAAAAGAAATGAATTGTTGGAACATTTGAAGAATTTGCGCCTGTATAGTTTTTGTAAATCACATTCCTATTCTTATGCTCAATTGGTGTATAAGCTGGCTTATCAAAAAGCACATAATCCTAAAAAGTTTTGGTATTCTACATGTAGAAGTGTAAAAAGTTATTATAGAAAATGGGTACATATGTACGAAGCAGTACGAAATGGCGTTGATTTTACAACTCTTATAAAAAGTAAATCTATTTATGCCGAAAATAGAAAAAAAAACTTCTGGAAAATGAAACCAGAAGAACAAATTAAGAAATATGGTTACTGGCATATGGATTCTTTCACATTCTTTCCAAATTGTTACTTTTATCGAAAAGACGAGGAGTACCTATTTGGTGGATTAATTGCTTGGTCTAGAATGCTTTCTACCAAGCCATTATCAATTGTATGTTTAATTGGTGTTGGTCCAGGAAAATTTATAGAAGTTTTGATAAAAAAATCTTATGTTGATTCAACACATCATGGAGTTAAAGGAAGAGCTGTACTAAAGAATTTGAAAGAGAATACATACGAAGCATCATATGCAAAATTTTATTAAGTAATTTACATAGAAATAGTTTTTTTTAATAGGAAGTAAATAACCAAAAAGAAAGGAATGTAGGCACTAAAGTAACACCATCTGCTTTCCCATGTAGAATTATAATAGAAGACATAATATAAACGATTTAACAATCCCAATAAGAAAATCGGAATGGCAATTTGATATTGTTTTAATGATAAAAGTACAATTAAGAAAGTACCGAAATAAGGTAATCCAAAATTATTATAATCAGAAATGTCCCATTTTAAGCTTCCCGATTTATTTGCCATAGTACAATGTCCATAACTTAAAAACTCTTTAAAGGCAATTAATATTACTCCGATTAAGGAAATAATGCTACCCCAATAGGTATAAATTTTTGGGATTATTGTTGCATTTGTTAAATATGCTCCTAAATATAATATAAATACTTGAAGAGCAAGTTCAATAGGTATAAATTTGGAAACAAAACGATTTGTCCAATTACATGATTGATTGTTCCATAAAAAGTATTCAATCAATTGCATTTGAATTACGACAAAAAAAAATAAACCATAAAAGGTTGCTGTACTATTTTTAAATGTAAGTAAAAGAAGTGAAGAAATTCCTCCAATCATATAAGATTTTATAGATGATTCTGCACTATAACACATGATGTATAAATTATATAAAGAGTTTAATTTATTTATTTATAATGGATAAACATTTTTCAATTTTAGGACTTGAACGAGGGGCTTCTCAAGAAGCTATTAAAAAAGCTTATAAAAAAAAGGCACTACAATATCATCCTGATAAAAATAATTCTCCAGAAGCTAGAGATAAATTTCAAGAAATTTCAAATGCTTATGAAAAATTGTCTAACCCTTCCTCTACTCCTTTACCGACAATCAATAAAAATGATGCTTTCCAAAATTTATTTAGGACAAGAGGATTATTTAATCCTAATAATCCATTTGGTGTATTTAATAATTCTTTTCCAGCCAATATCCGAGTCCATTCTAATTTTTCTTCAACTTCTACCACAACGACAACATCACCTAGTATGGGAGCTAAAATAATTTCTGTTCAAAAAAATACAAGATTTGAAGATGGAAAAAAAATTGAAACGACGATAGAAAAAAGAGGATCCTCTTCATCGAAAAAGGTGGAAGTAACCGTTTTAAAAACAGGTGAAAAACAAATAACAATTGAAGAATATTAAAATCAATTTATGTTAATAAAATAAATAATGATAATATTATTGCTGTTTTTGTTTATTATAAATAGTAATTGTTATACCAACTTTCAATGGAAAACAATTAATAAACTATGTTCTAAGGATTCATTTAAAGAGAGAAATTCATTAAATTTAAAAATATACATGGATCATGAATTTTATGTTTATCAACAAACTAATATTTTTTTAAAAGAAAAAAATATAGAATTATCAAAAAATCAGAAAGAAGAATTAATCGATTATGCCTTCCAAGGTTTGTGGGTTGCAATTGTAAAATTTGATGGAACCTCAAACTTTTATTCATTTTCTAGCATGTATATTTCATTTTATTTATTTAAAGGATTTACAGATGTTACTCCAATGAAACTATTGCCTCATTCGTATAGAGTAAATAAAAAATGGAGAGAAAAAAACAAAGAATTATATAAAAAATCAATGAAGTCTATTCATTATGTTTCAGATAATTTTTGTAATAATAACAATGACGATCCTTATTTAAAAATAGATAAAGAGGACTTACAAGAAAAATTACAATTTTTAAGTTTAGTTGATCAAAGAATTTTTTTTTATAAATACGATGCATTTGATTTTAGGTTTATAAGATCAAATAAACATGTGGGAGAATTAATGTGTTTATCTGAAGAATATGTAAGAAGAAGAGTACAAATAATAATTGAACAATTAAAAATAATATAATATAATATCATAAATGAGAAGTGAAGTTAAACCCAGGGATTTAAATCATGGATCCAAATATGATTTAGAAATTCATGATCCCAAAACCAATACAACTGTTTTAAAAAAAAATATGGAATTTGATGGAAAACGATTTAGATACAATAAAAGAAAAACAAAACACGATGGTGTCTTATATGATACTTGGGATTATTATAATTATTTCCCAGATTCTAGGGGAAATAATCCATTAAATAAAATATATCATAGTAAAAGTAAAGGGTATGAATCCTTCAAATTAGCCGATGAGTTAAAACTGGATAGAGATCCAACTAGATTAAGAGCCTTAAATAAAGCGACAAATAATAATCCGGATTTAAATAAATTAATATCAGGATTTGGGGGAAAAAAGACAAAGAAAAAAGGTAGTAAGAAAAAAGGTAGTAAGAAAAAAATTAATAAAAAAAAGAAAACAAATAAGAAACGAGTATCTAATAGGAAAAAGGTTTAATTAATATAAAATTGATTAATTTATTATATTAATTATTGGGTAAAATAATAATAATAATGTTATGTAGTTTTGCTGATGAGAGGTTTGCATCTATAGCACTAGAACAAGCTGAAAAATCTACAATGAATGTAAAACATGGCTGTGTTGCTGTATGTAATGGAAAGATAATGGCCAAAGGTTATAATACCGACCGAACATATAGTAAGGATAGATTAATTCATGGGTATTGTTCCTGTCATGCTGAAATTGATGTATTAAGAAAGTGTAAAAAATTCAATTTAAATTTACACAAAACAGTTATATATGTTGTTAGAAAAGGGGCAAATGGTACATTTTCTATGTCAGCACCTTGTATTGATTGTTCAAATATGTTAAAAAAAAATAATATAAAATACTTAGTTTTTAGTGATGAAAAAGGAGAATTATCTAAATGTAAAATGAGGAATTATGATATTTGTCATATGACGGGTGGAAGGAGGGCAATTGATTCGAAACGAATTATAATTTATTAAATTTGTATAAAAAATAAAAACAAATACATATATTTATGACTAATAATGAATTATTTTTTTTACGAATGAAATGGTTTCATTTATTCAAATTCAAAAAGATTACCAAAATTTCCAAATCTCTATTTTTAAAAGATAAATGATTTACCTAATGTAGGAGTTAAAATTTCGTTATCTATACTATCAGATCTTGAATTACTAATAAATCTGTCTAATTTATCTAGCCATTTTTGTTGTACTATTGTCTCAAATATATTTTCATTTCCGTCAATTGATTCAATGTTATTAATAGGAAGTGATTCACATTCAATCATTTTCTCGTGATAAAGATGGCAATTTTTTAAATATTCAAGTGGGATTATAGCTTCTCCCTCTCTACTTCGTTTAGCGATTCTTTCTAAACAAACTTCAGGATCAGTTTTGATATATACTATTTTTTCAATTGGAAAATCTTTAGCAAAACTATCAAACCATTGTAGGTAAATTTTATATTCAACTTCCTCCATTTTGTCATCGTCATACAACATTTTTGCGAATACATACTTATCTGTATAAATACTTCTTTCGGTAATAATTATTGAATCGGGGTTATTTTCATAAGCACTTTTAATTTTATTTAATCGGGAAATAAAAGCCATCATTTGAAAGGAAAATGCATATTTAGTTTGATTTTTATAAAATTTACTTAAGATTGTTTCTCCATTCTTATCACAAATGTTACTCCATTCATCGACAGGTTCATCAATAAAGATTATTTTGTTATTATCATTAAATTCTTGTTTCATTTTCTGGACAAAAGTTGATTTTCCAGAACCTATGTTACCATCTATTGAAATAATTTGTACCATAATATATTAACTAATAAATTTTGTTTATATATTATTCAATTCAATTTTAAATTTAATGTTTCATGGACATTCTGCGTCGGCGACGACCACCCTCACCAGCACCAAGGGCGCGTTGTAAAGGGGAAGCATTCAACCAGAGGGGAGTAGCACCTCCCATCATACGAGAGCTAGCACTTCCACCCATCATCTTCATGGAGCATTTTTTCTTGCCACCCATCTTCTTCATGGATTTTTTCATGTGTTTCTTACCAGCCATCTTCATTTTCATTGATCGTCTTTTCTTACCGGCCATCATCATTTTCATTGACTTTTTCATGTGCTTCTTACCACCCATCATTGCGTGTCCGCGTTTCATGGTACCACCCATACGGTGATTGCGAGTCATTTGCATTTTGTGCATTATAATATATCCTAATAAAAAAAAAAGAAATTTGCTAAATAATATTTATATATTATATAAAATGTACAAAAAAGGATCAAATTCTAAAACTCGTTCAGGACGCAAGGACTTTAGAACACACAAGGGAGACAAGAAGTTTAACGCTCGTAGTCATTACCAAACTAAGAAAATGAAACCCTACATGAAAGGTGGGTATAAAAAGGGCTCCATGTCCAAAACTCGTTCAGGACGCAAGGACTTTAGAACACACAAGGGAGACAAGAAGTTTAACGCTCGTGGTCATTATCAAACTAAGAAAATGAAACCCTACATGAAAGGTGGATATTCTAATCCTTATTCCTTAGGAAGCTACTACACAAATACTGATAATACAGTTGGATACGCAAAAAAATATTAAGTTTTTGAAATAATATAATTGTAATAAAAATTATATTATTATTTATGTTATTTATATTTTATGGTAAGTAAAAATTTAAGCAGAAGCAGTTTTTTTAATGAAATGTTGATTCATTAGAGCTTGAATATTGAAATAAGTAACCTCTTGTCCATCCTTAACATTAAGAAGAGACTTGAGTGCATTATCGGGCATAATAATTTTCTTGTTATCCTTGTATTGGAGATCCTTTTCGTTAATATAATTAATAAGATATTGAGTGACCTCTGTGCGAGCAATTTCGGTACCGGACTCCTTATTCATAAAAGAACAGAGAGCATCTGAGACCTTAGAAGGCTTTGCAAAACCAGATGGCTTACGGTTTCCCTTATTCTTATTCTTAGCAGCCTCCTTTTGAAGTCCCTTGATTTCCTTACGAACATTCTTCTCAAGATTACGAATTTGCATCTTAAGAGCAGAAATTTGTTGATTGAAGTTGCTAAGAGTAGCAACAACTCCCAAAAATTGTTGGCCAATAGGATCAATCACCTCATTGACATCTGCTGCATCGGCGGTTGCAGGTTCAACCTCCATTACAGTATTATCCTTCATAGCAGGAGCCATAACGGGAGCTTCAATAGTAGGAGCAACAATTGCTGAATCGGTATTTTTAGTAGATTTCTTTGTAGTTGTTTTTGTGGCTTTCTTTGCAGGAGGCATCTTATAATGTTTATAACAATAATATCTTTAAATCAATTTTAGATAAAAATATTATTTTGATAATGGAAGGAAGAAAATATAATGATATATATAATGGATATGACTCAATTATTACTTTTACAGGATATAAATAATAAGATGAATTCTGTAATTCCTCAACTTACCAAAAAAATAAAAAAAATAGAAGAAAAAAATAGAAATTTAGAAAGGGAAATATGTGATTTAAAAAAATATTTAAATAATGATAAATGTATTGAGCCAATTCTCTTAACGAATGATAGTAAAAATGTAGGAATATATATTTCAATTTCAAAATTAAATGAACTTAAAATGGTTTTAATTGAACAATTAGTAAAACATAATAATTTATGTTTAGGTAGAGATAGTAAATTCAAATCAGAATTTATGGTTAATCAGAGTATAAAACATTTTATTGTAAAAGACCAAGTAATTTATTCTCTATTCGGGGATAAAATTTATAATTTTAATGGTAGGTGGGAAAATAATTACTCCAAAATAGGATTTTTATTATGGTTAAGTAAATCAACATATGATTATGCTTGGTATTTGGAAGATGATGTTTATTTAAAAGATTCTAATGATTTTTTTATTAAATATATAGATAATACTGAAGATTTAATTTGTACAATTCAATATGATTTTCCTGATTGGTATTATGATCGATGGAAGGTTGGATCAATTCATCATGGAATTGGATTAAGTCATTTATATGTATGTAGATTTAGTAAATTGTTTGCCCAATTCATCTTAAAACAAATAAATCTAGAAAAGGAACTAAGCCATCATGAAATTTTTATTCCTTATTGTTTATCTTTATTCAAAGGTACTCATTCTTCCTTTGAAAAAGAAGATTTAAAGTTTTTAAGACTGGGAAACGATCAAAATGATCCTGGATATAGAAAAAATTTTATTGATAAACAAAATACAAATATAGCCCATCCAGTAAAAAAATTTTAAGACTAATATATAATAATGAAAAGGTCATTTAATCCAATTCAAGCTATAAATGAAACACCTAATATTATTAATAATAATAATAATAATAATAATAATATTAGTTCGAACCGTTTAAGTGGAATGCCAATTGCTCC
>ERZ807291.1898-NODE-1898-length-32887-cov-6.023971_pt1 | contig 32887 bp, 36 predicted proteins | sample MGYA00521257_ERZ807291 | MGnify/ENA primary metagenome ERZ807291 (study PRJEB31413, sample SAMN03169783) | marine metagenome | biome: Marine; feature: Water; material: Subsurface seawater | place: North Sea | collected 2011-04-28 | depth 1 m m ...
ATCGAGCACTTGATTTATGGCATCGACTTCATCCTCGAATAGAGGTTTTTCGCTAACCGCACAAATTTCTTTTATTTGACCTGCTTTCCTCGCCCCGACAATAGCGGAAGAAATCTCACTTCTGCGTAATACCCAAGCCACTGCGAGCTGCCCAACTGAACTTCCTCTATTTTGGGCAAGTGCGGATAACTCAGATTGTAATGAGAGGAAATGAGCCAGCCCCTCTTCACTCTGAAGTGGGCTCACCACGGGATGATCAACCTTATGCTTCCTCCAGTCATTCGATGGCAGGGAATCGAGCCAACTTCTGGAAACCTTTCCCGTCAATAAGCCCGACTGCATAGGACTATACGCTAGAACTCCAACTGCATTATTTTCACACCAAGGCAATACCTCACTCTCAACTGTCCGTTCAAGCATACTGTACATCGGCTGATTTGAAGTAATCGCTTCAGGATCTCCAAGGATTCCAAGCTCATCGATAAAGCAATTACAGACTCCAATGTACCTAATCTTCCCTTGTTTTTTTAAATCGATCAAAGTCTCCCAAGAATCATGAAGATTTTCTAATGGCGAGGGCCAGTGAATTTGATAGAGGTCAATGACATCTCTTTTCAATCGCTTCAATGAACCCTCGATCTCTTCGCGAATTGATTGAGGAGAAATAAAACGAATCGGTTTATTTCCCTCTTCAGGCAAAACTCCACATTTAGTAGCTATAATTACATGCTCTCGCCATTCAGAGAGAACTTTACCAATTACTTCCTCTGCTAAGCCAAATCCATAAGCGTGAGCTGTATCAATCCAATTTATACCCGCCTCCAAAGCTTCAATAATTGCTTCCGTAGAGTCTTCTTCCGACTGATTACCCCAGCCCATGCCCCAATCACCACCTCCGATGGCCCAAGTTCCCATACCTATTTCACTAAGGTTGAGTTCTGAATTACCCAATTGACGATATTTCATAAAACTACATCAAACTATATTTACAAGATAGGTTAAAGAGTAAACGGCGAATAGCTTGTCCTGCAAGATGATCTTAAGTATAAAATGGGCATGAAAAGAATACTTATAACAGGAGCATCTAGGGGTATTGGACTTGAATTAGCTCGTCAATTACTCAAAGAAGGAAACACGGTCTATGGTACCTATAGAAACAAAAACTCCTCTAAAAACCTTTTTCAGCTGGCGGAAAATGAAAATAAACTTCAACTCGTTTGCCTAGATGTTAATTCATCTGAATCGATCAAATCCGCAATCAGAACCATTGAAGAAAATTCTCCTTCCTTAGATCAGGTTTTCAATAATGCCGGAATTCTTGACTGGAATTCTTTGAAACAGATTTCAGTCGATTCATTTAAAGAGATTTATGAAACAAATGTAATTGGAGCATTTCAGGTAAGTCAGCGGGCTCTGCCTCTACTTCAAAAAGGGAAAGATCCACTCATAATAAATCTTTCATCCAGACTTGGTTCGATTGGGCTAAGGGGAGAAACGCAATTAGGGGGAGCTATTGCTTACCAATGCTCGAAAGCAGCCTTAAATATGCTAACGAAACAATCATCCATTGATTACCTTGAATACGGTGTAAGGGTGATATCAATAAGCCCTGGATGGGTAAAGACAGATATGGGAGGACTTGAAGCTAAATATGAAGTGCCTGAATCCGTTAAGCTTATTTTGTCTCTTTTAGAAAATCTCCCTACACATTCAACAGGTATCTTTGTTGGAGAAGATGGAGAAACTATACCTTGGTAAAGAAAAGGATTAGCTTGTGCACATGCTTATTTCCTTCTAAGCCATTGCCATGACCATACATCCTTTCTTTCTCATGTTCTTTTTAACATGTACCCATGGGGTTTCATTTGCGATTGATCTAGGCTCACCTGCACCAGCCTTTTCATTAAAGGATGAAAATGGAAAAGTTTTTAATTCTAAAGACAGCCTATCAAAAAAGCATCTTCTCGTATTTTTTTATCCAGCGGCATTAACCGGTGGGTGCACTAGGCAAGCGTGTTCCTACAGAGATGACCTACTTAAATGGAATTCAAAAGAAGTGAAAATCATTGGCATTAGCGGAGACTCACCTGCAAACTTGAAATTATTCAAAAAGACGGAACACTTAAACTTCACATTACTTTCAGATCCGGCGGGCAAAACTGCAAAGGAATTTGGCGTCCCAGTCAGCAAAGGTGGTACCATCCAGAAATTCATACAAGGAGAACGATTCTCGCTGGAAAGAAGTGCTACAGCAAAAAGATGGACTTTTATTATATCCAAGAGTGGTGAAGTGATTTACAAAAACAACAAAGTGAATGCCGTCAAGGACAGTGCCGATGCCATGCATTTCATTTCTAAATTTTTAAAATTATAACCTTATATCTATGAATGGTAACACTAGAAGAAAATTTAAATCCATAGCAAAAGTAAGATCAGTCGATTTGAAAATTGGAAAAAAGGGTATGACCGATACTTTCTTAAACGAAGCCCGTACCATACTTACTAAAGACGGTATGATTAAATTTTCCCACACAACCTCAAAAGACAATACACAAGAGCTTATCGACAAAATTATTTTACTTTTAAATGCAGTACTAGTACAAAAAGTTGGCAAAACTTTAACTTTTATAAATGTCGAAAATTAATGCCACTCCACTCTCTGAAGGAAATAAAGTTCCAGTATTTAATACAAGCGATGACTCAGGTTTCACTTATTCGAACGAAAATCTATTAGGCTCGAACTTCATTATTTATTTTTACCCAAGGGACAATACTCCCGGATGTACAATGCAAGCATGTGATATTCGTGATTCATTTAACGAACTTAAAAAAATACCAATTAAAATACTCGGTGTTTCTGGATGCTCTATGTTATCACACAAAAAATTTAAATCTAAGAATTCACTACCCTTCCCTCTTCTGATGGACGAAGATCACAAATTAGCCAAAGCATTTGGGGTTTGGGGTGAAAAAAAGTTTATGGGAAAAACCTACGATGGAATCCATCGTACCACTTTTATAATTTCCGCGAAAGGGATGGTACTCAAGGTATATTCAAAGGTTAAGCCTAAATCACACCTAATCGGGCTTATGGATGACTTAAATGGACTCCTCTAAGTTCTCAGTAAAGCTTTATTTAGTCACCTGTTGCCGCTTCGACTATAGAGCAGAATGACCGTGCGTTAAGGGAGGCTCCTCCTATAAGACCGCCATCAACATCCGGTTGTGCGAGCAACCCTTTCGCATTTTCAGGTTTCATTGACCCACCGTAGAGAATTCGGACTCCGGATGCAGCAGTGTCCCCAAAAATATCCGTAAGTAATTTGCGAACATAGGCATGTACCTCTTGGGCCATTTCATTCGTTGCTGTTTTACCAGTACCAATTGCCCAAACCGGTTCATAGGCTAAGACAAGATTATCAACTTCTGATAGAGGGTAGTTTGCAAGCCCTTCGTAAATTTGTGTTTTTATAACTGCAAGAGTTTGATCCGACTCTCGTTCCTCTAGTGTTTCACCGATACAGTAGATTGGCTTAAGGTTATTTTCAACAGCTGCCAAAACTTTGCGATTAATAGATTGGTTTGATTCCCCGAAGTATTCCCTTCTCTCGCTATGTCCCAAAATGACAAATGTGACATATAAATCACGAAGCATACCAGCAGAAATCTCTCCAGTAAAAGCACCCGAAGGTTCTGAAGACATGTTCTGTGCACCAAGATGAACCTCTGACTGTTCGACTAAAGACGAAGATTTTTGCAATGAAGTAAAAGGCGGGCAGATACAAACTTGAGTATGGATTTGCTGCCCAACCAATGAATTAATTTCAGAAATTAAATCGACAGACTCAGATGCCGACATGTTCATTTTCCAATTTCCGGCGATAAGATATTTTCTAGACATAATTTGAGTGGCTGAAGGTGAATTATTTTAGATCAAGAATCGAGACGCCAGGCAATTCCTTACCTTCAAGATATTCGAGGGATGCTCCGCCACCAGTACTCATAAAAGTCACATCAGCAGAGTATCCGCTGCGATTAATAGCTTTCACGCTATCTCCTCCACCGATAATGGAAATGGCTGTACTTTTAGCCACAGTTTCCGCAACTGCAAACGTACCTTTATTTGACTCCTCAATTTCAAAAACTCCCATCGGTCCATTCCAAAGAATAGTTTGAGCGTCAGCAATTGATTGCTGGTAAAGGGCTATTGTCTTTGGTCCAATGTCAACGCCTTCCCAACCATCTTCAATATCACCTTCCACAACTTTAGATGAACCGAGAGATTTAGCGTCAAAATCTAAACCGTCGGTAACCAAAGTATCAATTGGTAAAAGAAAATTAACTCCATTTTCACTTGCTTTTAAAAGAGCACTTTTAGCTAACTCCACTTTATCAGGTTCACACAGGCTATTTCCTACGCTTTTTCCATTCGCCAATGCAAAGGTGTATGCCATCGCTCCCCCAATTATGATAGAATCGGCTTTATCTAAAAGTTTGTCTATAACTGTGATTTTGTCGCTTACTTTAGCACCTCCTAGAATCACCACAAAAGGTCTGTTGGGAATTTTTGTTTTTTCACCTAAAAACTCCAACTCTTTCGCTATTAGGTATCCAGATACTTTATCGCTTAACAGTGAGGGAAGTCCGTATGTGGATGCATGTGCACGATGAGCTGTACCAAAAGCATCATTAACATAAACATCACACAATTTTGCAAGTTCAGCAGAAAATCCTGAATCATTATCAGTTTCACCTTTATGAAACCGAAGATTTTCAAGGAGTGCAACTTGACCATCCTCTAAAGAATTTACCGAAGACTCGATATCTTTTCCAATACAATCATTTAGGAACAAAACCGTCGTGCCCAATTTGCTTGCAAGTAAAGGAGCGACAGGGGCTAAGCTCAATCGATCATTTCGTTCACCTTTAGGTCGCCCCAAATGACTGGCAAGAACAACTTTAGCACCTTTTTCCTGCAACTCTTTAATTGTCGGCAAGGCAGCATTAATCCTTGATTCATCAGTGACAGAACTATCTGCATCCAATGGGACATTGAAATCTACACGAACGAACACGCGTTTCCCTTGAAGATTTAAATCATCAATGGTTTTTACACTAGACATATCGAATTCCTTAAGGGAGTAAGACTATTTTTAGATAAATTTTATATATGAGCTGATACTTTTTTAAGTAGATCAACACATCTGTTGCTGTAGCCCCATTCGTTGTCATACCAAGATACCAGCTTGAAAAAAGTATCACTAAGCCCCATGCCTGAACCCGCGTCGAAAATCGAAGATGCAGGGCAGTGTATGAAGTCTGCAGATACTACCTCGTCTGCAGTATAATCAAGGATACCCTTAAGGGAGCCTTCTGAGGCTTCTTTCATTTTTTGGCATATCTCTTCGTAGGAAGTTGACTTCTCAGTTTTCACAGTCAGGTCAACCGCAGAGACTGTAGGCGTGGGCACTCGAAAAGCCATTCCGGATAGCTTGCCCTGTACCTCTGGCAAAACGAGACCTACTGCCTTTGCAGCACCGGTAGTGGATGGAATAATGTTAATAGCAGCACCACGTCCACCTTTCCAGTCTTTGACAGAAGGTCCGTCGACTGGTTTTTGAGTGGCTGTGTAACTGTGGACAGTTGTCATTAATCCCTCCACAATCCCAAAATTTTCAAGAACTACTTTGACCATAGGAGCAAGGCAATTGGTTGTACAAGATGCATTCGAGACTACATGATCATCAGAACTCAAAGCTTCATCATTTACTCCCAAAACAATAGTTCTTACATCGCCTTTGGCAGGAGCTGATATAATAACTTTTTTGGCACCAGCCTGTAAATGTCCTTCAGCTGCTTCTTTTTGGACAAACAAACCTGTAGATTCAATTACGACATCAACTCCGAGCTCTCCCCATGGTAATGCAGCGGGGCCTTCTCGTACAGCCAAGCATTTAATTGTATTACCATTTACAACGAGACTGTCATTTGTAGGTGCTTCAACAGTACCTGAAAAACGCCCTTGCGTGGAATCATACTTTAAGAGATAGGCAAGATTGTCCGACGGAACCAAGTCATTGATTGCGACAACCTCAAACTCATTACCAAGCAAACCTTGGTCAACAAGTGCACGAAAAACCAAGCGCCCGATGCGCCCGAAACCATTTATACCAATTTTAGTAGCCATATGTAATTTTAATTATGAGTGATGGAAATGTTGAAATATTCTGAAATGAAGAATTCAGCTAAAATAGCAAGGCTTAACCTAAATAACTGTAATACAAATATTATAAAATTTACTAATTATGCGAAAAATTTCTCTAAATCCTCATTTCGCTAGAAAAAGTATTATGAATTACTCGCAAGCATTGAACAGAACTCATTAGTTAATTGGAGTTCTCCAGAAATTGATTCAAGAATCTGATCAATGTAAGCAGGGGAAAGATTGAGCCGTTGTAATAAAGCATCAGAGGGATGGTCAGGTGATTCATGTCCGCTAAAGCCAAACTTAAGGTGATTGACTGCCCAATTAGCTAAGATCACAAGATCTATGGCCTCGCCAGCTTCTTCACTGAGTACTTTCTGCCTAGATTCAGGGTTAGGCTCATGATGCCAACGTACTACACTTTCAACATAGTTTGATAGCCCCCAATTTTTGCAAATGAGGTAACCCAAGTAATCGTGCCTTGCACTCTGGTTAACTAGTTCAGCCTTGAATAGGTTAATATTCTTATCCAGAGCCAACTGGGAATCAGCTATGAAAAGCTTAGAATCATCGAGTTCATCTAACTTATATCTTGCCACTTTTCCAATGTCATGAACCAGCCCGCAAGTATAAGCCCTCTCGTGCCAAGATTTCCCTAGCCATTTAGCTAAGGTTCGGGAAGCAGAAGCAACTCCTAGGCTATGCTTCCATAAATCTTCAAGAGTGAAACGATCTTGGGCACTTTCATCTTTGAACATCTTGAAAACAGAAGTTGTCAAGATAACATTTCTAATTTTCTCAAACCCAAGTGTTCCAATGGCTTCGCTGGCATCCGTTACTCTATCGTCCCGACCACCGCGATAAAATGAAGTATTGGCAACTCTGAGAATCTTCATGGTCATCGATTGATCAGATGTCATCACTTCTTCAACTGCGAAAGTTGAGGAATCCGGGTTTTGCAAAACATTGGTCAGTTCGTTGACGATCGTGGGAAGCGTTGGTAAGTTACGCTGTATTTGATTGATCAGAAAATTGTAGTCGATGGCACTCATTTAAATAGGTCTAAAGGCAGTTGGTTTTATCTTTTGGATGAAATATGAACTAAATATTACTAAAACTAGACACAATGCTACAAAATAATCACCTCTTTTTGAATAAAATGTATTTTTGGATGGAGGAACCGAAATTTCCAGAACGGAAGCACCTTGAAAATATACACTCTCATCTTGATCTCTCATCACTTCCCGGATAACTCCGTTTGGCGATATCCAACCAGACCATCCAGCGTTTCCACACCGAAGAACACTTACTCCAAGTTCAAGAGCTCTTATCACAGAATGAGACGCATGCTGCTCAGCACACCCCTCCTCTCCAAACCAGGCATCATTCGTGGTAACAAAAAGCAGGGTATTTTGATTTACAGGTACATCTTTTACTAAACCGGGAAAAATGTCTTCATAACAGATTACAGGCACTATTGAGATCGTTTGATTGTACTCGTTAGCAACCGTAAAAGAATGAAAGCAATTTCCCTGAGTAAAGTTGCCTACTGGACCCACTAAGCGAGTTAATCCGGGAATCAAGCTTAGCGGCGCGGGGATATGCTCGCCAAAGGGCACCAATACCTGCTTCGCATACCACTCTTGCTCAAGTCCATGAAGAGGGTCAATCTTAACGACACTATTGTAACTAAGTTCATTTTCCTTAATGATAGCACCAGCTAAAATGGGAGTGTCTCCTTCTTTGCTTAATTTCTCAACCCAACCTCTATCTAAGTTCACGGCATAAGGTGTTGATGCCTCTGGCCATACAATTAAATCCGGACGTAGCGAGGAAAGAACATTTGTTTGCTCAATTAGCGTCCTTTTGTTGTGAGCAATATTTTCAGGAGCCCATTTATTGAGCAAATATGGTTGGCAAACTCCAACTTTGACAGAAACGGACTCAGCTAGTTCGCTTTTTTTACTTCGCAAGATCAATGGTAAGAGCATGATCAAGAAAAATGCCATACAGATATAGAAATCTGGGCACATAGAAGAAAAATAGCCACTTCTGTCTTGCCTCCTCCTTCGAACTAGAAGGTGGTGTAAATAGGAAGCCAAGCATAGATTGAAAAAAACCAAAAAGAAAGAAACTATCCATCCACCCGCGTATGGAACAAGCTGCAGGAGAGCTGGTCTTTCCCATTGCGTTACAGAAAGCGGGCACCATGGAAAACCTAAAGGAAAGAGACTCCGAACCCACTCAATCGTAACCCAAAGTGCTGAAAGTCCAAAAATTCCGGAAAATCTAACCCAAAAAGGTCCATCCGCACATTTATATACCCACCTGCTTGCAATAATAAACCAGGGCAGTTGGTAGATGGTCACAACCAAGCAAGCAAGCAGCATCCCCACCGGACTCACATGCCTTATCCATCCTATTAAACCTATGTTGTAAATAAATCCACTTAAAATAAGGGAAACATAAATAGCTTTACTTTTAGGCTCAAAATAGAGCCATACCAGAAGAGGTACCAGAAAGAAGTATGCGGCTTCAGGAAATTCGCCTGGTGGTTGGGCGAGATAAAGAAGGAGAAAAGTTGAACCTGTTGCTAAAATACCAGGACTCCAAGTCTTGAAGAATAAAATACAGTCTAGGCGATACGAATGATAAAAAGTTCGCATTACTTGCAGCCTATATTGCCAGAGGCACAGTCAGCAGACGATCCTTTTCCAAAACTAATCAATGGTTCAGGTAAAATCTCTAAATAACCATTACTATCATTACTTAAATGCCTGTCGAATACGGAAAATAATTCATTTTTAGTAGAGGAACGACGCATTTCTCTAAGGAAAACACCATCTTTATCAATCGACTGCCCCACATAATTTAAGAATTTCTTAATTCTTGAGACCAACCTTTTATCGTCCATCCTTGGGGTGGAAAGCTCATTGTATAACTCTACGCAATACTCGTGAACATTTTTTCTCGTAGGAATGAAGGGCGGCAAACCAGAAGCAATCTCCCTAATTTGTCGAAAGATCCAGGGATTTCTAATTGCGGCCCGGCCGATCATGACACCCCGCGTCCCTAACTTAACTTTAAGATTATTTGCCTGCTCCGCAGTTTCAATACTACCATTTACTAAAACAGGGCAATGCCCATCGAGGTACTGCACCGCCTTAGAAACATAAGTGTAATCAGGAGCAGAATTGTAGCCCCCAGTAACCGTTCTTACATGGATACTTAAGAGATTAACTTGGTTTATTTTAATAGCTTTAAGTATCTCATCGAAATTGCGGTCATCATCAAAACCAATTCTCATTTTAACCGTCAAATTCCCCTCAATATTGGAACGCATTTCGGATAATATAGAATTAACTTTTTCAGGATCCCTAAGTAATCCTCCTCCCACATTCTTCTTATATACTCTCGGTGCGGGGCACCCCATATTCAAATCCACACCCGCAATTGGATATTTTTTTAAATCAAGAATTGTCCGTTTGATATCACTTATGTTTTCCCCGATAATCTGTGCATAAACTGGTTTCGCCGTTGGGTTCTCAATAATAGAACTTAGGATTTCCGGACTCAGCCTGGAGTTTACATGAACTCGAAAAAACTCAGTAAAAAATAAATCAGGCTCTCCCCTCCTCGCGATTACTCGCATAAAAGGTAATCCAGTAACATCCTGCATCGGAGCCAATGCCGAAGGGCAGAATACTTGATCTTCGATTCCTAGCTCAAAACGAGGACTAGGAACTCCAGTCTTTACGACAGAGACCATTTATCGATACATAATTGATCTAGTCCTGCTTTTTAAGGATGCGATCGAGTATCTCTGACATATCTTCAACATTCTCTAAGACTTTATTGGCTACATGGATTGGTTGTTTCATTTGCAGTGCCAAAACAATTGAATCACTCGGACGTGCGTCAAGTTCGATAATCTTTTTACCCAATTCATTCTCCATCCTAAGAATTATTCTAGCAAAAAAAGTGCCCTCATCTACATCATTAATTAAAACTCTCTCAATTGACGCCTCAAGTCCCTTTAGTATCAACCCGATAAGATCATGAGTTAAAGGCCTTTCCTTCTTCACCTGATTAATTGTCATGTTGATCGCATTACCTATTGCGGGATCTACATAAATTACAAAAGTCTTATCATCATTGCCCAAAAATATGGCACAACCATTCGATGTAGGCATGACTCCCTTTACTGTAACTTCACTCGAATCAATATTCATGTTGTCATTATCTAGATTATGGATTTCGTTCGCAAGAACTTATGAATTATAGAATTTCAGAAACGAAACTTTTTCCCAAGTGAAAAAATTAAGGACTAATATATATCTAATAGGAATGATGGGCTCAGGTAAGTCTGCCGTGGGTGAATTAGCGGCGGAGCGGATGCAAATGGAGTTTTTAGATTCAGATCGTTCGATTGAAAAGATTGCAGGTAAAAAGATTAGCGAAATTTTCAAAACTGACGGAGAACTGCATTTTAGAGAAATGGAAAGATCTTTTATTAAAAGCGGCCACCCGGCTCATGGCTGCTTAGTCTCATGCGGTGGCGGCTTAGCCTCAATTGAAGGAATGGCAGACCAACTTAAGTCAAAGGGCTTAGTTATCTGCTTGTGGGCAAACCCAGAAACCATTTACCAACGAATTAAAGATGACCAAAATCGGCCACTCTTACGAGTGAAGAACCCGCTGGCCGAGATTCAAAAACTAATTGAGGTTAGGAAAGAAATCTACCTGAATGCTGATTTGGTTATTCAAACAGACAAACTAACACTTTCTCAAACTGTAGATACTGTTATATCGGGGCAGAATTCAATACTGGAAGATTAAATCATATTATTCTTAAATTTTTTCATCTGCTCCTTAAAAACTTTTGGTGGTCTAATCACTTTACCGTTTTCATTTACAAAGGCATGCGTTGTCTTCGCGGTTGCCAAAATTTCCTCTCCTTTCCGAACAAAGTAATTTGCCTGAATACGAACCTGATCAACCTTTGGAATAGACACCTCGATGGATAGCAAGTCGTCAAAACGAGCCGGCATCTTAAACTCACATGAACAACTAAGTACGGGAAGAAAGTAACCACTTTCCTCCAACTTTCTGTATGGGCATTCTATTTGCTCAAGAAGGTTTACCCTCGCAACCTCAAGCCATGTAAAATAATTGGCATGGTAGACGATGCCCATTTTATCAGTCTCTTGATACCTAACTTTGATTGAAGTTGTTGCGGAAAACATAGATTTATTTTATCTAAATTCTCGAAACTGTTTCAAGCTAGATAAATTATGTCCTTAAATAAAAAAGATAGAAGAATTTCAATATGGATTGGCGTGGTTATTGGCGTAACAATATCATCACTACTTTTCAAATATGCTATAACTGAAAAAAATCAAAGAGCATCCCAGAGAAAAGGCTCCTATGATTCAAATTTTACAGCAGTCAATAATGTTCGATTCCCCAAAATACCTTCTTCGATTAAAGAATGTATTCCGCACGGACTTATTCTTTTCTATGAAAGTAACCGGTCCATCTCAGGTAACTTCACGGAACATCCAAATTCTTGCTGGATTATTGAATGCGCGGGAGTCCTGAGGTCGGAAAGATTGTTTGTCCTTGCAGAAACTTCTTCAGGCAAACCTGAAAGAACATTATTTTTCAGAGCGAGTGAGTTGTATATTACTGCTAGTCCTGAAATAACTCAGGAAATGTTAGAAAAGAACTTGCCGGAATCAGAATTTAGGATTTTAGGAAAAAATCAAATGACACAAGAATTTATCGTACAAATCAAAGAATTTTCACCCGACAAAATTAAGTTTTACCTTAATCAACTTAACTCTGAATACCCTCAGATTAATAAAGTCAGACTATGCCCATGGTTACCGCCAGCATAAGGTATTTGACCAAATGCAACTCTCGCAATATCATGAATTTTAATCATCACCCCTTAAACTTCTTCAACTAAGACATTATTGTGAACCTTGAATTAAAAGATGCGGGAACAGCCCGAAAAATAGCTATTGTTTCCTTTGACTCGAATGAAATTGAGTCAAAAGAAAACGAAGCGTGCAAAGAAATCGGTAAACTTGCCAATATTCCTGGTTTCAGGAAAGGTAAAGCCCCATCTCATGTCATTCGTAAAAGATACGCTAAAGAACTTAGAGACGAACTTACAAGAAAAGTGTCAACTGATGCTTATGAATCAGTCTTGGATCATAAAGAAATTAAAGTTTTTTCCATCCTTAAAGTTGATCCTGGTGAATTCTCTAAAGAGTCGGGCGTCAGTATCGAAGTTACGGTTGATTTGGAACCAGAATTCGATCTTCCAGACTACGAAAATTTTGAACTTACAACCCTATCAGTTGAAGTCGGAGATGACGACATTGAGAAAGAACTTTCGACTTTGAGAGACCAAAGAGCTTCTTTCGATATTGTAGAGAGAAAAGCAAAGAAAGGTGACTATATCAAATGCAGTTATGAAGGAGAACTTGATGGGAAACCAGTGGCTGAAATCCTTCCAGACAAACCCATGTACGGGAAGCAAACAAACACGTGGGAAGAAGCGGGTCAGGCAAAGGGTTTGGGAGTAGATGCTATTGCAGACGGCGTAGTAGGAATGAAAAGTGGTGATGAAAAAGAAGTCGAAGCTTCATTTGACGATAGTTTCGAAGTAGCTCCACTTGCAGGGAAAACTGTATTGTACAAACTTAAAGTCCATGAAGTTAGGGAAAAAAAGCCTCCGACCATGGATGAAGAATTTTTTAAATCTTTAAAAGTGGAAAATCTTGAGGAATTAAAAGATCGTATACTTACCGATTTAGAATCTCGAAAAGAGCAGGAAAATCAAAATGCGAAACGTAGCCAAATAACGCAAAAGATTTTAGATCTTCCCGATTTCCCCCTCCCTCAGCAAGCTGTGGATGATGAATCCAATTCTATCTTCCAGTCGCGGGCTCAACGTGCGATCCAACAGGGGACAAAACAGGAGGAAATTGAATCCAAAAAAGACGAGCTGTGGAAAGAGGCAAAGACCCAGGGAGAAGCGCGCGTCAAACTTACTTTAACTCTTAGCAAAATAGCAGAAAAAGAGAAAGTTGATGTGAGTAATGAAGATCTAGCGAGAGCGGCAACTCAAGAAGCGATGATGCTAAGAAAAGATCCTGCCGCCTACGTGAAAGAATTATCTCAAAATCGACAACAACTGCAAAGATTAAGGCAAGATATTCTTCACGATAAAACACTTAATTTAATTACAACTAAATCCAAAGAAATTACAGGTGAAACCGAGGGTGATAATACCCAATAATTTCCACCAATTACACACAAATAAAATGGGAGCATATTTACCTTTACCGTATGTTTACGAAAGAGAAGGCAGGCAGGAACGAGCTTGGGATATCTACAGTAGACTTTTAAGAGACCGTATCGTCTTTGTTGGGACACCAATTGATGATTATGTGGCAAATTCAATTATTGCCCAATTACTATTCCTGCAAATGGAGGATCCTAAAAAAGATATTCATGTATACATCAACTCACCAGGCGGGAGTGTTTCCGACGGAATGGCTATTTATGACACACTCAACTTCATGCAATGCGACATTGTAACTTATTGCATAGGAATGGCAGCAAGCATGAGCACGGTACTTCTTGCAGCTGGAACACCCGGTAAAAGATACGCACTACCAAACAGTCGTGTCATGATACACCAACCAAGTGGCGGAGCTGGTGGTCAAACTTCCGATATATCAATCGCTGCGAAAGAAATTTTACGATGGAGGAAAACTATCAATAATATTCTTTCCAAACACAGCGGTAAATCAATTGAGCAGCTTGAAAAGGATTCCGATCGCGACTACTACATGTCAGCAGAAGAAGCGAAAGATTACGGTTTGGTAGACGAAGTAATCTATCAAAAACCATCCGAATAAACCGACTCATGGCTAAACCTACTAAAATCAACTTCTGTTCATTCTGTGGAAAACCTCAGGGTGAGGTTAAGAAGATGATTGCGGGTCCAGCTAGTGTTTTTATTTGTGACTCCTGTGTTAGAGTTTGTAAAACCATTATTGATCGCGAACTCGGAGAGAAAGAAACCCCCGTTAAAGCGAGTGGAGAAAAGCCAATTTTCAACTTGCTTAAGCCTGCAGCAATTAAAGCACATTTAGACGAACATGTAATCGGTCAAGATCATGCCAAGAAGGTGCTTTCTGTAGCGGTGCATAATCATTATAAACGCCTTGCCTGCGAAATGGGAATTAATACAGGTGACGCCTCCCCTAATCTCTTCGCCTCTGAGGACCTCAAGGGAGTTGAGATTGAAAAAAGTAATGTGCTGCTTCTGGGTCCAACAGGAAGTGGCAAAACTTACCTTGCCAGAACACTTGCGAACCTTCTGGATGTTCCCTTCGCAATAGCTGACGCAACTACTCTAACGGAGGCTGGTTATGTAGGGGATGATGTTGAAAACATTGTTCTTCGACTACTTCAGTCTGCAGACCAAAATGTCGAAAGAGCACAGTGCGGAATCATTTATGTAGATGAAATTGATAAGATTGGACGGAAAACAGACAATGTTTCTATAACTAGAGATGTTTCAGGTGAAGGCGTTCAACAAGCATTACTTAAGATTCTTGAAGGCACAGTTTGTAATGTGCCTCCTCAAGGCGGTAGGAAGCACCCGAACCAAGACTACATTCAACTCGATACAGCAAATGTTCTTTTTATATGCGGGGGTGCATTTGTGGATCTTGATCAGATAGTTGAGCAGAGGGTTGGCAACCGTATGGTTGGTTTCAATTCAGATACACCAAAAGACAAGGAAGATTTGCTCGGCGATGTAAGACCCGAGGATCTCGTAAAGTACGGCTTAATTCCTGAGTTTATTGGTCGACTGCCTATAGTTTCAGTCTTAGAAGAACTTACCCAAACTGAACTTGTCAGGGTTCTAAAGGAGACTAAAAATTCTCTTTTAAAACAATACAGGAAACTCTTCCTCATGGAAGGAGCTGAACTTCATTTTACTAGGGAAGCAATCCTGGCCATTTGTGAACAAGCGATCTTAATGAAGACAGGAGCCAGAGCATTAAGATCAATCATGGAAAACATCATGCTTGATGTTATGTACGATCTCCCCTCAATTGAAGAACCTGTACGAGTAACAATAAGTGCTGCAGTTGTTCGGGGAAAAGGAAAAGCTAAAATATCACAACTCCCTCAAAATAAAAGAGACGCAGCCTAGATTAGAACTTCTAAGGAAGAACTAAGACACTTGTTCTTTTATTATTCTCGGGGTTTTGATCCTTTTGATTATTTAAAGTTACTTCAGAGTAAATAGCTAATTCACCTTGGCGATTACCTGCATCAAAGTACAATTTCTCACTTTGGATTTCTCCTTTTGCAAGATTTCCAATCATGAAAATCTTCTCTAAACCTTTATATTTAATTTTCAATTCCATACTCTGAATCCATGATGTTCCTTGGTTCTGAACGGTTACTGAAAAAGGCTTGGTTCCCGATGAAGAAAGGTTTTTTGAATCAAAATAATACCCTACTATTGCAGCATCTACAATACCGGGGGTGTCCCTCTGTTCAAGTCTGCGAATATTAAGCACTCCATTACCGGACCATTGATCGAAGCCAGGTTTTTCGGTCTCGTCAGCATTCTCATATAAAGAGCTCAATAAACCTGTAGGAGTATAAGACTGAGATCTTGATATTTCAGAAGCAATAGTCCCTGTTACAAAAGCGGCAGCAATGGATGTTCCACTAAAGTTAACATATTCATCATCTTCCCAGGCAGTAATAACGCCGACGCCGGGGGCAGCTATATCAACCTCTTCTCCATAATTAGAGAAAGTAGAAACCCGCGACTTAGCATCTACAGATGATACAGCTACAACATCCTTGTGCCTTGCCGGATAAGCAATTTTGGGTGCCCCATCGTTTCCAACAGCAGATACAAGTATTACACCTTTTGAATTTGCAACTTGAATGGCATTATCAAGGACAGAGGATGAAGTCATCCCTCCAAGACTCAAGTTTATAACCTGAGATCCTTCATCTACAGCCATTAATATACCTTTAGCTATTGTGAAGGCATCACCCTGTCCGTTCTCATCAAGTACCTGAACTGAAAGAATCTCACTGGATGGAGCAAGGCCAAGTAATGATGAAGATTGTCCTGCTATAATTGATGCAATTCCAGTGCCATGACCTAAAGCCCTATTACTATTACTTTGAAGTAAGGAAACCTGGCGAATGGCCAAACCGTCCAGAGATGGGTGGGATATATCAACACCAGTATCTAAAATTGCTACTTTGACTCCCTGTCCTCTGGATTGACGATCCTCACTTACCCCTAACCAGGTCATGGAATTAAAGCTAAAGGGAACTTCAGCTTCAAGTATTCTAGCTTCTGGTAAAGCTGGGGTACTTAATCTAACATTTCTCTCCAGCTTAAAGGTTCCCTCTATATCTGACAGTATTTCTGCAAACCGGATAGGATCATTGACTCTTAAACGCATAACTCCAAGTTCTTCAATCGTATCAATGACTGAAAAACTGGACTCAGTTGGATTTTTTTGAACTTCCATCAGTCCTGTAGGGTCGTCTATCGAAATTAAAATATCATTTAGTTCGGGATATTCAGAGATAGACACTTCCCAATTGGGGTCTAAATTTATATTCGATGATTCATCTTCGTAAAAAACAGGTTTATCTACGATAAATTTGGTCTGTTGACCCAATGACTCATCTTGCCTCGGTATTTGGCTTTCGTTAGATATAAATAGTGAATCTATTAATAAGAAAAGGCTAAGTAGAATAAGAAACAAAAAAAATTTAAAATAAGCCCTCATGTTTCAAATTATTTCACTGATTTCCTTCGTTCGCAAATTGAATTATAAACTATTAGGTTTATGTTATCTGTACTTGTAGTTGGTCACGGTCTCTCTGGTGCTATCATTGCCCATACATTAACAGACCATGGGTTGGAGGTACATTGTATTGAAGGGAGAGTACCTCATTCAGCAAGCCAAGTTGCTACTGGGTTAATTAATCCGTTTATTGGTCCAAAACTAAATACCCCAACAGAAATTGATGAGTGCCTTTTTGCAAACCAAGAGTTCTTCAAGAAATGGGAAGAAATGAGCAACCAAAAGCTCTATTATAAAGACTCATTAATCAGGGTTTTTAGAACCGAGCAACAATTACTAAAGTGGAGGTTACTCGAAAATGAAGACCTATCGTCGAAATTCGCCACATCTCTTGCTTCAAAACATGAGATTAAAAATGTAGGACTTACAGCTCCATTCGGAGCAGGAATCACGCTCTCTTACAGATTAGATATACTAGCTTATTTAAAACTATCTAAAGAAAGGCTCATTGCCAAAAGTAGATGGACTTCAACTTTATTCGAAGAATCAATGATCAATGAATTTGACATCACCATCTTTGCAGAAGGTCATAATGTCTCAGCAAACCCATACTTCAACTGGTTACCTTTTGCGCCGGCTCAAGGAGAAATACTCGAATTGGATGGTCCTCGTTTACCTCTATGTAGTAACGGAACATGGTTCCTTCCCCATTCAAGCAAAAATGCCAAGGCAGGCTCAACCTGGAAGCATGAGGATTTAAAATCTGGTCCTACTGACAAAGGAAAAAAGACTATATACAAGAATCTTAATTTTTTACCGATCGACCAATTTAAACTAGTTAACCATTTGAGCGGAATAAGATCAGGCACTATGGATCGAAGCCCCATAATCGGAAGGCATCCAAAGATAAGTAAGCTCTACATATTTAATGGTTTCGGATCTAGAGGTTCTACTACAATAAAAATGAATGCCGAACGCCTGGCAGAATTTATAATCCTAGAGAAACCGCTTAATCAAAATATTGACCTCAATCGATTTAAGAAAAAAATTCGATGCCCTACCTAACATGAGACTTGTACAAAAAGCACACGATTTTATTTCTTGTAGTATTACTAAAGGGTCTACCGTAATTGATATGACATGCGGAAATGGAATTGACACATTATATCTTAGCAATTCCGTTAAAAAAAGCGGAAAAGTGTTTGCTTTCGATAAACAAGATGAGGCAATCCTGAGAACAAGAAAAATGTTAGAAGAAAGCAAATCTTCAGAAAATGTAGAGCTTATAAAAGCTTGCCATAGCCAAATCGATAAACACTTACCTTTGGAAATAAAAGGTTTGATAGGTGCGATTACGATAAATCTTGGCTACCTTCCGAATGGAGACCACTCAGTAATCACAACTGCTTCGACCACAATAACCGCAATAGAGATAGCTTATGAATGGATGCAAGTCGGTGCAAAAATGACTATTATTGTATATCGAGGCCACTATGGAGGTGATAAAGAAGCTATGGCAGTAAAAAATTTACTCACTATTAAAGAGTGGCAAGTTACCAAATGCACAGGGCATGAGAAGCCGGACTCCCCAATCCTTTACATGGTTACAAAGCGGTAAAAGGAGAAATCAAATCCACTTCTTTTTCGTAATCAACTCCATCAATACCAAAACCAAATAATTTAAGAAATTCCTTCTGATATTCATCAAAATTCGTTCTCTCCCTTAGATTATCCGAGGTAATTTCACCCCAAGAATCAATAATCTCACTTTGCACAATTGGATCCATTTCCCAATCATCAAGACGAATCCGACCACTTTCATCGACATCGACAACACCTTTTTCATGGTAGAGCCTATCATTGAAAAGCCTAATAATTTGCTCAATACATCCCTCATGAGTTCCCTTCTGGTGCATTATCTTAAAAAGTAAAGAAACATAAAGAGGCACTACTGGTATTGCTGAACTAGCTTGCGTGACTACAGCCTTATTCACGGAAACGAATGCCCTCCCCTCACAATTATCCCTCATTATCTCGTTTATTGAATGTCCAGTTTGCTCAAGGTGTTCTTTGGCCATTCCGATTGTGCCATGCCTGTATATTGGCTGCGTAACTTCTGGACCAATATAAGAATAAGCAATATTGGTGCAGCCGGTAGCCAAAAGATTTTCTTTCAATAAAAGTTCTGTCCACAACATCCAGTCATCACCTCCCATTACCTTCTGAGTACTTTCAATATCATCCGGAGTGGCAGGTTCTAAGACAACCTCCTTTATTTCGCCTTTATCTGTGTCCAATGTTTTGTTCTTATATACTGCACCTATTGGCTTAAGGCAGGCTCTGTAAGTCTTGCCATCTTTCGGGTCGGTTCTTCTCGGCGATGCTAAGCTGTAAATCACGAGATCAAAAGCTCCACCAAATTCTTTAGCTTTTTCAATGACAGCTGTCTTACATTCCTCAGAAAAAGCATCTCCATTAATATCCACATGCTTCGTGGATAAATCTTTGGTTAACTCATTAAATGCCATTGAATTATAAAAACCAGCACTCGCAGGTTTTTCTTCTTTGGGTGGTCTTTCGAAATAAACGCCTAGTGTATCTGCATTTGCGGAAAACGCGGAAGCGATTCTGCTGGAAAGCCCGTATCCTGTTGATGCACCTATCACTAATACACGCTTAGGTTTGCCTACAATGCTTACTTGATTACTGACCGCTAAATCCGCCTGCTCCTTGACCGATGATAAGCATCCCATTGGATGAGAGGTTATACAGACAAATCCTTTAATTCTTGGTTTAACTATCATATTGAAAAAATTTAAAATTTAGTATGTTCATATCATTAGTCACATCCAATCTAAATACTTAATTATTATCATCTTTCCGTAAAACAGTGAACTTAAACGAAAGAAAACTAATTGCAGACTTCACGGGTTTGCCACTTGAAGGGGATCCAAGAAAAAATCGTCCACCCGCAACCATGGAGGATATTGTAGAAAAGATATGGGGAACATGGAAAATAGGTGCAGAAAGCAGCCCTGAGCAAATTATATCTGAAAACTGGGGCAAAATTGTTGGACACGGATTTGCCAACAAATGTGCCCCAGAAAAACTAGATGTAACTCGAGGTGTATTAATTATTAAAACTTCAGGCGGAGCAATTAAACAGGAGCTCGCATTTAAAAGAAAATCAATTCTTAAGAAGATTTGCCAACTAGATTCAACATGGAAAATCAAAGATATTCGCATCCATTAAGACTCATGGAGATGCTCAACAATCTTATATGATCGAGAAACAAATATGAATGCAATGGCGGTAACTACGATTAATACAGTCCAAAAACAAAATTCCTGAATTTCATTCATTATCGAAGTCCCATCCTCCTGAATCAAGAGGAATTTCACTTGTGAAGTTAAGAAATTCCCGAATGATACCGTCAGTAGGAAAAAGCCCATGACCAAAGACTTCATTCTCCTTGGTGCTTGCGTGTAGGCGAACTCAAGGCAGGTTACAGAGATCAATACCTCAGAAGCCGTCAGGAAAAAACAGGCAAGTATTTGCCACCCAACGGATAAGCTAATCTCACTATCGACAAAATATTGTATTACGGTGACTATACAAAAAGCAAAAGCCATTACCCAGAAACCAATGGACATTTTCCGTAGTGGAGTTAAGTCCAGAATCTTTCCGGTCATCGGATAAATAAAAATCGAGAATACTGGTATTAATATTAGTATAAAAAGAGGATTCCATACCGCAGCAACCTGAGAGGCTAACATCTCACCCCCTGCAAAAAAAGGCACCCAATCTGGAATGGTTCGGTCTAAACTTCGAGCTTGAATTTGCCATGAAGTTCCAATCTGGTCAAATAATGCCCAGAACATGATTACGAAAGAAAAGATAATGCTTAGTCGAAAAATTGGCTTAAGGTTTTCAAAAGTAAAAGTTTCGGTGAAATACTTCCCTCCCTGGGGAGGAATATGAGCAAAATCTTTTCGGCCCAGCCAAAAAATAAATGTAGCAACTCCCATCAGTAAACCTGGTAAACCAAAAGCATAGTGAGGACCAAAAATAATTTCACCCTCATTCCTAAAACCAATCAATGGTTCTATATTTAAGAAAACTGCTCCCCCAAATGTACCCGGTAGATTTCTTGCTTCCAATAGGAACGGAGTGAGTAGTCCTGAAAGAAATGCACCAAGATTAATGGAGAAATAAAACCAACCAAAAACCTTTGATAAAAGAGACTTATTCTGAACAGAAAATTGATCACCTACATGCGATGAAACGCACGGTTTAATCCCTCCTGAACCAACAGCAATGAGAATTAAACCTCCAAGTAACCACAGTTTAGTATCCCCCATAAATCCCATGAAAGCCAGGCATCCGTGTCCCAAGCAGTAGACAATCGACAAATAAATAATCGTTTTATACTTCCCTAGATAAGCATCAGCTAAAATTCCTCCTAGTATAGGAAAAAAATATGCAGAAGCCATGAATAGGTGATTCCAAGCTTCGGCTTCTTTGACTGAAAAAATATCTAAGGTGCCATCAGGTTGAGTCAGGTAAGAAGTCATGAAGACCAAAAGAATACTTTTCATCCCATAGAATGAAAACCTCTCGGCGGCTTCATTACCAACAATGAAAGGCAAACCTGGGGGCAGTGTCTCAGTATCTAAAGGTTTCTGGCGATATAGACTCACTCAATTAATTCCTTTCTATAATTCGTAATGCTTTCCTTCTTTCTAATTCAGAATCTAAATCAGTCATAATTTCCTGCTTTGCAGCAGGGTTCTCTACAACGGCAGAAGAATCAGCTTTTTTTTCAAAGGATTTGCTGATCATCAAAGATTTCAAAAGACCAAAACTATTTAACCCAAAAATTATAAAATAATGAATAACTATTAGAAAGTAACTGGCACTCAATATTTCAAGCACTACAATTGAAGAAATCAAAGTAAGGTTTATACCAAAAAGTAGCAAAAGTGTATTTCTTGTCATATCCTTTGAGTCGAATGGTAATTAGAAAAATATTCTAATGATCTTGCATAGAATCTCTTTTTCTAAAAGAAACATTCAATGAAGTTTAAACTTATCATAATTTCAGTATATATAATCTTATTGTGCTCATGTGAGCAACTTAAAGAATTTAATTCACCTAAGTCTGAGAATAATGAGTCTTCCAATGTACCAGCCTCTGTTCCTGGGAATGATGAACCATCTCGAAAAGTGGATGAAGTAGATTCTTCAATCAGTAAAAATGAACCCCCGGTTATAAAAACTATAGTTTCTGCACCTCCTCCCGAAAAGCCTGAGTCATCAATAATTAAAACTAAAGTAAAACCGGAGCAACCCGAGTTTAGTCCAGAATTATTATCCGCAGTAAAAAACTGGCAACTCATTCCTAAATCCGTATTTCCGTTATCAGCGGTAACCATAAACCAACCTATCGAATTTGTTGCTAAAACTCAGAGTGGACAGATTATTGCAACAGCTTTAAAGAAACCGGGCGATGAAGTTGTTGCAGTAGGTTCATCAGGGAAATACCTAAGTGTTGCACCAAGTTTAAAGACAAAGATGCGCGGGCAAATACTTCTTGAGCAAACTGACTTCAAACAAGGAGTTGCTTACCTTTTCGAATTACGAAAAAAACAAAGAGAGGACTACGAAAGGAAAAAAGCTGAACTTGCTGAACTTGGAAATTCCAGCGATGACTCTCTTTCCCGGGAAACAAGTACTCAAGAGCAAGCATCTTTATTTGAAGACTTGCCTATCCCAGGAGATTTCGGCCATGGGAAATTTTGTATTTGCAAAGATTGTCGCGATAAAAGATTGGCAGCAACAGGATCAATGAAATAATTATAACTTTCCCCTATTATGAAGAATGGAATAAAGAAAAAGAATATTCGCGAAGTTGAAATTGGCGATCATGTTAAACAAACAATCGCTACCGGCGGTAAGAAAAAATGTGGCGAAGTATTAATGATACTTCAGGATAACCCTGGAGATCCAACATTAGAATGTGCTGAAGTAAATCCCGACGACCTCACACCTCTTGAAAAAGGATCTGAAGGCATAAGGACATTCAAATCAAAGCGTTCTAAGCTTAAAATGTATACCCCCCGCAAGAAACTTTTTACCAAAAAGACTTTTGAAAAAGGAGATGTAGTACAAAGCAAAAGAGGAGGTACAGTTAGGTTTGGCAGGATTGTATGCTTTGTCCACCCTGATGGATTATATTCCACTTCTCACGAAGAAGGATATAATGGAAAAGATCTTCTTGAATGTGTTGAAATTGAAAAGAAACCAGGACTAATGCAAAAAATGGATTCCGATGGTGAACCCAAACGATTCCAGGCACAGGGAAAAGATTGTAAAATCATGAAGGTTATAACGACAGACTCAAAAGGTGAACCTACAACAATGCACCGTTTAGACATTCCGGCAGAAGATTAATATTCACTGAGAAAATATCTATCCATATCAAATTTTCGCAATCTAACAATATTACTTTTACTACATTTGTAAGCATCAAACTTAACATTTCCCCGTTGCCGATCACTCCCTTCAAAAGTTATTCTAATTTTACCATTCTCCCAACGAGTCATGCACCACTTTAATTTGTAAGCGGATGTTAAATAATCGATGGTCTCCGACCTATTAAGGTAGTATTCGTCTTTAATTTTACGCACCATTGACAATAAAAAAGGTCGCAATGTGCGACCTTTTATAAATACATATTTTTTATAATTTACTAAGAATCGTAATCGCCTTTTTTAATTTTTTGGCAAGTAGCTGTTGAAACCCCGATTAACTCTGCTGTTTCGGCAAGAGTTTTCCCTTGAGCTAGTAGATCCTTTGCAGAATTGATCACCTCAATAGTGACACGCCCTCTTTTGCTCTCTATACCAAATCTGTTATAGAATGCTGATTTAGCTACAGGAGGGAGGCCATTAATATAGCATTCCAGGTAATCAACTACACCTCGAAAAACTTTCCTTCCATCCTCGCGTCTATGCCTTTCATGATCTTTTTTAATAAGTTCATATAGGGCAACTTGATCAGTCTTTGTTGTTTTTTTTGCCTCAATTTGTTTTTCGATTTTACGTTTCAAACGTTCTAAATCTTTTAATGAATGATTATCGTTAATTTCCATAATATTTGAATATATATATATTAACTAGTGAAATAAAAAATTATTGTAAAGTAATAATATTAAACTAAATATTTCTATCTAAACTACGATACTGGATGGCTTCAAGAAGATGTTTTTTTTGAATCCTTAATGATTCATCGAGATCTGCAATTGTACGAGAAACTTTCAGAATTTTATTATAAGCTCTTGCAGATAAAGATAACTGTTTCATTGCATTGCGAATGAGTTTCTGTTCCTGAGGGCCAATTTCACAGATTTCATCCATTAAATGTTGCGGAATATTAGAATTTGTAGTTCCGTTTATTCCGAATCTTTTGGATCTTTCTCCCTGAAAATCCCTACAATTCTCTACTCGAAGGCGGATTGCGTTAGATGGTTCACCTGAATCACGACTTTGTAACTCTTCTATTTTTACCGCGGGAGTATCCACATGAATATCTATTCTATCAAGTAATGGACCACTTATTTTAGCTCTGTACTTTTGAATTTGGGGAATTGAACAACGGCAGTTATTCTGAGGGTCGCCCAAAAATCCGCAAGGACAAGGATTCATCGCTGCGACAAGCATAAAACGACAAGGAAGTGTTACTTTGCCAGCGCTACGAGAAATCGTAACAATACCATCCTCTAAGGGTTGTCGTAGTACTTCGAGTGCTGATCTTTTAAACTCAGGCAATTCGTCGAGAAATAATATTCCGTTGTGAGCGAGAGAAATTTCGCCTGGTCCTGGTATTGTACCGCCTCCAAGTAACCCGACATCACTAATTGTGTGATGCGGAGAACGAACAGGTCTTTGCATACCTTTAGAAAGAATGAATTTTGAATCTCCTTGGATCGAATAAATATTTAATATTTCTAAGAATTCCTCCATGCTCGGCTTTGGTAGGACTGATGGAATGCGCTTAGCAACCATCGACTTGCCGGCACCCGGCGGTCCTATGACAAGAAGATTATGCCCTCCTGCTACAGAAATCTCTACAGCACGTCTTAACGCATGCTGCCCCTTCACATCAGAGAAATCTTCGGCAGATTGGGATTTCTTTACTTTTGAAAAAGGGCTGTCAATAGGAAGCAGAGGGGCTTTATCATAATCGCCTTCGAAGAAACTTACAGCCTCCGCCAGACTTTCTATCCCGTAAATTTCAATACCCTCAATTAAACAAGCCTCCAATGCAGACTGCTTTGGTAAAAGGATGCCTTTTTTCCCGGTTGCACGTGCAAGTACTGCCATTGCGAGTCCTCCCTTAACACCTCTAACCTCTCCAGACAAAGCAAGTTCCCCTGCAATTAAAAATTGATCGAGGCGATTATTTTGTATCTGCCCGGTTGATGCCAGGAGAGTTAATGCAATGGGTAGGTCAAATGCTGCACCTTCTTTTTTTAAATCTCCTGGTGCTAAATTTATTGTCACATGAGTTCTCGGTTTATTAAACCCAGCATTACTTATGCTTGAAAAAACTCGATCCATTGACTCCTTCACAGATGCATCAGGTAACCCAACCAAAACACACTTTGGGTCCCCTTTTTCTCCGCTATTAGACTCAACCGTTACTTGCAATGCTGATACACCTGAAAGGGTTGCTGAGAATGTAGTAGACAGCATATAAATTTATTCCGTTCGTTCTTTAACTAATTTAGCAATATCCTTAAATGAAGGATGATCAGAATTATTTAAATATGAATATGCAATTGTCTCAAGTGGAATGATGCAACAATCAAAGGATCTAAGTTGATTTAAGGCCATATAAGCATCATCTGCTCGCCTGGCTCCGACGCAGTCGGACAAAACTGTTACATTAAGCCCTTCCCTTAAAGCATCAACGCAAGTTTGGTATACACAAATTGTCGTTTCTATACCTAAAATTAACAAATGAGATATTTTATTACTTTTAACCCAATCCAAAAATTCAGGGGAACCGAAAGCTGAAAATGTATTTTTTTCGAAAACTGGTACTTGAGTCGTATCTTTTGTTAACTCTGCTATGGTTGTGCCAAGCTTTTGCGGGACCTGCTCAGTAAAACAGAATGGGATCTGCAAGACCCTCAAAATGTCAGCCCCTAAAACAATACTTTCCTTTAGTCTAATTCTATCATCAATTGCGTTAAGAAGGTTATCCTGGACATCCATTATGACTGCTCCAAGTCGATTATGTTCTTTGCTATTTATGGTACTAGATTTTTTATTATTTTTAAACTTCATTGCCAAGATGGGTTCTATTCCTGATAAAAGAAAAGTACGACCCTCTATTTATTTAATGATAAAACTTTCAATTCAACCATGAAAAAATTTGGATTCTTAATACCAATTCTTCTTTGCGTTTTCTTTATAAGCATTACCAACTGTAGAAATCGTCGATCAGACCCAAGTAAAATTACCATGCGACCAAGGGTTTTCATAGAAAATGCGACTCCAGTTCCCATTATTGACGAATACGATTTCACTGGCGTCCAAGTTGGTACAATCGACAACATTTTCACTGAAGATTTAGAGGATAGAACATATGCACTTTGGTTCACATTAGATAGAAGAAGTGCAATCACCCTGCAAAAAGCCTCAATTCGTAACAGAGGCCGTGCCCTTCAGTTAATTATTGGAGGACAGGTTGTGGGGTTCCATGTTGTACAAAAAGCAATTACGAACGGAGTTATTCCGTTTGTTCTGGCAACCAAGCTTTCTGAAGAGAATGCAATGCTCCTTTATCGTGAGTTAGCCCAATCTATTACTCACCTTCAGGCCGAATTAGAAGATCAAAAAGGATGATGAATAAGGGTCACCAATTTTTGATATTTTTTTGCAATTGCTGCTTTTTTTTGACCAAGGCATTTAGTTTAGAAGTAGCCCCAAATTTTCAGTTGTCGTGGCCAACGCCAAATCCAGCATTTGCCCAAGGAATGGGGTACTCCGCATTCCTACAAAAAACTGGTCCCGGTAAGGCATTTTCATCAGGGTCATTTGGCTGTGTTAGAAACAATGGATACAAATTTCATGAAGGCTTAGATCTCTATCCACTAAAAAGAGATTCCAAAGGTAGAGCAACAGATGCGATTTATTCGGCAATGGAAGGCGTGGTCAGTCATGTGAACAATGTCTCAGGCTACAGTGCATATGGTAAATATATCGTATTGACCCACAATCAAGTTAAACCAGCTTTGTATTCCTTATATGGTCACTTAGCATCCGTTGATTTAAAAGTCAAAGTTGGCGCAAAGATTAATGTGGCTCAAGAAATCGGAAAAATGGGTAATAGTGCATCTTACAGTATCCCGTTAAACCGTTCTCATTTACATTTTGAAATCGGACTTCGTCTAACAAACCGTTTTCAGGATTGGTTTAATAAAAAGTCATTCAGCACGATAAATCGCCATGGAAACTACAGTGGTTTCAACCTTGTTGGCATCGACCCCCTTCCCTTTTATTCTGAATTCCGTAAGAAATCCTTCAAGATGCCCGTTGACTACATCAAATCACTTCCACAAGAAGCTAAAATCAGAGTGAAGACTAGTGTGATTCCAGATTTTACGAAAAGATACCCTGAATTGAGCCATTTTTTCCCTGAAAATAAAAAATGGAATGGATGGGAATGTATATTTGGACCTTATGGATTACCTATTACATTGCAGCAGACTGATCAATGCATCGCAAGTGAACCGGACTTAAAGGTAATTAGTTACGATCAACAAAATGATGATCGTAAGTGCAGAAAGCTCGTCGAAAAAAGAAATGGTAAGATCGTGCCAGCTGAACAAATGAAACTCTACCTTGAGCTCTTATTTGGATTAAAACTTGGATAAAGTTTATCAGATTGCAGTTTTTGTATCTGACCATGGATTTGGACACGGCACGAGGACATGTTCTGTTTTAAAAGAAATTGTCAAATTAGTAACTTGCGAGCTAACGATCTTCTCCAATCTTCCTAGTTGGTTTTTTGATCAAAACCTCGGAAAGGCTACTAAATTTAAACATTACCAATTCAAAGTGGATATTGGCCTTATACAAAATGGCCCCTTCATTCATGATGTTAAAAAAACGATTAAGTTGTTAATCGAGTTCTTAGAATTCAAAAGTTGCGAGGTCGAAAACATAGAAGAAATTTGTAGTAAACAAAGTCATGATTTAATTATTTCAGATATTTCTCCATTAGGAATTCATTTAGCAGATAAATTAAACATTCCATCGGTATTGGTTGAAAACTTCACTTGGGAATGGATTTACGAGGAGTATCGGAAGGAATTTCCTGACATTGAGTTTGTAATTATGTTGATGAAAAGAATATACGAACGCGTAAATTTACGAATTCAAGCGACGCCATTTTGTAATAAAATATCATCCGCTATTCCCGTACCTCCGATTTCAAGAAAGTTAAAAGAAAAACCTTATGAAATTAAAAAGAAATTAGGTATACCTATTTTTTCTAAAGTTTTTTTAATTACTACCGGTGGCATTTTCAAGAAAGTCTACAGTGCTGATAAAATGGCCAAGCATGAAGATTGTACATTCATCTGCTCAAGTGAAGAACCTGAAATAAGGCATGAAAAAAACTTAATTTCTCTGCCTCTAAAATCTGAAATACATTATCCAGATCTAGTCAATACCTCAGATTTAGTTGTAGGGAAAGTAGGCTATGGCACATTAGCAGAGTGTTGGCTTACAGATACTCCTTTACTCGGATGCTTCAGAGAAAACTTTAGGGAATCCCATATACTTCAAGAATATGCTAATAAGCACTTACATTCTCATGAATTATCTGTCGATGAGTTTGAGAAAATGAATTGGATAGAAAGAGCTATTGGTATTTTAGAAATTAGTAAAAGGGAAAAGTTGCTATCAAAAGTGAACGGTGCAGAAGTGGCTGCACAATCTATTGCTAAATTCATTAGTAAGATAAATCGATAATTTGAAAAATTCGGTTCGTAATCTGTCTCAATATCTGAGCAAATAGAACCTAATGAAATCATGCGTAACTATTTCTCTGGTACCATCACTTAAAGGAGGTCCATGGATTCTGTGGGGTAAATTAGAAGAGGCTTTACAATCTGCTTCAGAAATGGGCTTTGATGGCATTGAGCTCTTTACAGAATCACCTTCGCTAGACTCACCCGATGATCTGGGTGCACTACTCGCCAGATATAATCTTTCCCTCGGTGCAGTAGGTACAGGTGCAGGGAAGGTTATTCACGGTCTTTCCCTAACGGATCCAGATAAAGAAGTTCGAAGTAAAGCCATCACTTTTATTAAGAACATGATTGATTTTGGTGCACAATTCGGTTCACCGACCATACTCGGCTCGATGCAAGGTGGCTCAACTAAAGATGTGCCAAGAGATACAGCTTTAGATTACCTTTCACAAGCCCTTGAAGTACTTGGCGAGCATGCAAAGGCGGGCGGGACATTCTTTATTTATGAGCCATTAAATCGTTACGAAACAAATTTATTCAACCATTTCAACGAGGCTGCCACTTTCCTAAAAGGTTTATCAACCGACAGTGTCAAACTCTTAGCTGACCTTTTTCACATGAACATTGAAGAAGAAAATATTGCTGAAGCGATAAAGTCAGACTCCAAGCATCTTGGTCATGTACACTTTGCGGATAGTAATCGTAGACCCGTTGGTTATGGGCATTCAAACATCACCCCAATCGCCGCATGTCTCAAGGAAATCAACTTCAAAGGGTATATCTCGGCTGAAGCGTTCCCTTGGCCTGACCCTCAACTTGCCGCCCAAAAAACTATTGATTCCTATCGTAAGTTTTTCACCTGACCAGAAATTGCATCGGTATGAAAAAAAAGAACCAATGAAATTCTGATTATAAAAAAGTCAAGGACACCGCAAAAAGTGAACTAAGTAACTTGAAAGTGATAAGTTATATAACAAATCCTATTTTTTAGATTTATCCAAAGTAAGTAAAAGCCAAATATCATTAACACAGAAAAAACAAAAACGAAAAACCCGCCAAAGACTACCTTGGGCATCTTAAGGAACCTTGGACCAGGTCTAATACTTGCCGGTTCAATCGTCGGTTCAGGCGAACTTATTGCAACGACGAGAACTGGAGCTGAAGCTCATTTTGATTTCCTATGGTTAATCATAATTGGATGCGTAATAAAAGTTTTCGCACAAATCGAATTTGGGCGTCATGTAATAACATTTGGAAAGTCCTCCCTTGAGTCCCTTAACGAACTCCCTGGACCCTGCTTTCATTCGACCAATAAGCATGGGAAAATTCGTGCTAATTGGATACTAATATTTTGGGTTGTGATGTTTCTCTCGATACTCGGGCAACAGGGTGGAATCGTGGGAGGCGTAGGGCAGGCATTAGCAATTACCCTTCCGATCACGGAGCAAGGTGCTGAAAAAAACAAGATATTAAGCGACAAAGTTTCGCTTACGATTAAATTGAAAGAAGCAGAGTCTAGTATTGACCATGAATCGATTGAACTGCTTAAGTCAAAAATCAAGAATCTGCCTCCTCTGCCTGAGGCTAATGATGATTTATATTGGTCCTTACTTATTTCAGGTCTCACAATATTCCTGTTATTGAATGGAAAATTCTCACTGATTGAAAAATTCTGTATAATATTGGTTTCAAGTTTCACTCTTATTACTATACTGAATTTATTTGCTCTGCAGGCGAATGAATCATGGGCAATCAAATTGGATGAAATAATTCATGGATTAAGTTTTTCATTTCCGAAGAACGAAAACGGGCTTAATCCATTAATGACAGCATTGGCTACCTTTGGTATTATTGGTGTCGGGGCATCTGAAATACTAGTTTATCCCTATTGGTGCACAGAGAAAGGTTATGGTGCATTCACCGGTAAAAGAGACCAGAGTATAGAATGGCTAGCTAGAGCTAAAGGCTGGATTAAAGTCATGAAATGGGATGCCTGGGGTTCGATGTTAATTTATACTTTTTGCACGATTGCTTTTTATCTCTTAGGTGCTTCTATTTTGGGTAGATCCGGATTAGTGCCTGCTGGTTCAGAAATGATCCAGACCTTATCATCTATGTATTCTCCAGTCTTTGGGAAATGGGCTCAGATCATTTTCCTTGTTGGTTCTGTCGCAGTACTATTTTCTACTTTTTTTGTGGCACTTGCTGGTCAAAGCAGGATGGCGGTTGATGCTCTTGTAACATCAGGATTGATTCCCAATGAGTCCACCTTAAGGGGGAAACTTATTAAAAGCCTTGGCGTTGCTTTACCGCTGATCTGTGTAACTTGTTATGCATTTTTCCCTAAACCAGTACTACTAATACTTATATCAGGATCAATGCAGGCACTAATGCTACCAATTGTAGGTTTTGCAGTTCTTTATTTCAGGTATAAAAAATCTGATAAACGAATCGGTCATTCAAAGCTTTGGGATACCATGCTTTGGATATCTTTTATCAGCTTTCTTATCCTTGGTGCATACCAATTGTATTCTAAACTTTTTTCTTAATCTCATTTCTGTTATCAATAAGGTGAAAGAAGGAAGTTTCATTCCAAATTCAAGTAACTTACATTCCAACCTTTTTGGATTAGTTGTTTCAAGTCTATGCTTAATTGCACTAGTAAGCTTTCATGAAACGCCATTGACTAGAGCAAGTCATGTAATTCCTCAAAAAAAAGTTAAATCCATCGAAGTTCAATGGGCAATAAAACCTGTAGTCGAACCTGAAAAGGATTCGAAGAGATTTGTTGAAGCCAACCCCAACAGTCCATTAAATCCACCCGATAAAACAAACAACTTTTCTTTCCGAGATCAACAAGCGGCGCAACCAACTATATCAAAACAAAAAAAAACTGGAGAAATGCCTGAAACTAAAGGAGTTGAATTCTCATCTAAGATATCTCCCACAGCAAGAGAATCACCTGCAAGCAAAAGATTAAAACCAGTAACTCCTCAAAAACAAAAGCCTAATAAGTCGAATCAGAAAAAGGAGCAATCACCTCCCAAAACACCTCCAGAAGAGTTCAAGGATAAGCCATTGAGTGATGAGGGACTGGCAGTTAGAGGTTCTGAAAAAGATGGAGTTAATAAGATTATTGATCTTAGCAAAAAAAATAAATCAAAAGATCAAAAGAAAAAAATAGACGAAGGAGAAAATACAATATCACCATCACAAGAAATTAACACTATAGCAACGAGACCACGCCCCAAACTCTCTCCTGACTTATTGCGGGGACCACTAATGAAAACCGTATCAAGTGCACCGCGAATGGGCGTTTTAGCGATTGAGTGCAGATTGCACCCTTACGGAGTTTATGTGCAAGAAATGCTTCGTTCAATTGAAGATCAATGGCATCATCTAGCCCATGGTTCATTACATTTTTTACAAAAAGATAAATTAAAATCTAAGATAACCTACCGGTTCACCTTAAAGGCAGATGGTACAATACAAGGACTTCTTTTAACGAGTAATGAAAAGACTTCACTTCCTGCGGAATTATGTAGGCAAGCAATTGCTTCAAGGGTACCTTATGGGGAATGGACCCAACAGATGATTGATGACTTCGGTCAGACTGACGAAATCACAATACATTTTAATTACAGATGAATAAAGTAAGTGAACTAGGTATTCCGCTAGATAAAAATTGCCAACTTATTGAACACCATTCTTCTGGTGTTTTTGCCTTTGAAAAAGCACCCGGCGTGCTA
>ERZ807291.1902-NODE-1902-length-32823-cov-5.223602_pt1 | contig 32823 bp, 29 predicted proteins | sample MGYA00521257_ERZ807291 | MGnify/ENA primary metagenome ERZ807291 (study PRJEB31413, sample SAMN03169783) | marine metagenome | biome: Marine; feature: Water; material: Subsurface seawater | place: North Sea | collected 2011-04-28 | depth 1 m m ...
TCCACGCCATTGAGAACACAAGCAATTGCTTGGTGACATTCATCTTGAAATACTCCTCGGCGGATTTACTAAATTTGATGGATACAAACTTGGATCCCACGTTCAACATTATCATAACCATCCCTGCGAAATATTTGCTCTCGTTCAGGTATTTGATGTGGTGGTTGATGTAGCCAAAGAACCCACTGGGCTCCGGTGCCCCGCCAACAGAGGGGACAATCGGAGGCTGACCAGGCACTCCCGGGATGGGAGCCGGAGCCGGAGCCGGAGCTGCTGGTGCTGGCGGTACAGACGAAGTACCGCCGATTCCGTGCGCCGTTTTGATATTTGTGCTGCGTTTTTTACCCATAATACTATAGTAACGTTAGAAAATAATAAATAGATGTTATTATGTTCTCAGGATTTAATTGGACAAGTAATCAAGTGGTATAGGGCAGGATGTGCGTTGCGACTAGAGGAATTTTACGTCGGACAGACACGAAGCGTCCAACGGCGGCATTGTCTCCGGGCCACCAGATGCCAGATTTGTCATAACGCTACTAAATGCCCCTGTGTAGGGGAGCACGTTGTTCTTATCTATGCCTATTTTGTCTTGGATACGCTTCTTTACCGAACTATCAATCGATACTTTGTTGTCAATGACGCTGCAGTTATAGATGTCTGTTATTTGGTCGGTCTCTAGTAACTTGTCAAAACGGAACAAAAGTAGCACGACGGCCAATGCGCCGAGGTATTTGTTCATCAGTGTAAACACAAAAACGATCATCAAAACGACTACCCGTCCTTCGGTACTATATTGCAAACATGATGTTCCTGCAGACCTCATAAATGGTACCATATCATAGAAAGATGACACTACAAGTAAGCAAACAATCAACACTACGGCATACAGCATATTATTGGGCATGATGGTTCTATAGTAATAACTTATATTTTATTTCAGTGATATCAAGAAAATATAATCTTAATTTTTATTAAGAGAATGTCTTTAGCAATGAGCGCTGCTCCATTTAATGATGATAATGAATATATACAGAATACGAATGCATCGAAAAGACGCAGCACTCCCCACAACAAAACTCAAAAACGATCGCCTAATCAGCAGGTAGATCGGGAAAAAATAAACAATGTATTGCAGACCATCCACAATTCGCACTCCGACGACGAGGACGACGAAATGGGCGATTTCACTCCTCCGTCCCCGCCGATTTCCGCCGGCGTCGAAAAAACAATCGACGCCAAGGAGAGCCCGTCTGTGAAATATCTCCAGGCCGAGGCAAACAAACGTTTAGGTCGGGGCTCGGAGAATGCCACGGAGTATAGCGATGGTTCGTTGGACCTCAACAACTTTGAGTCCAACTACGGGAACGACACCTCGAACGAAGAGTACTACAAGCGGTTTGTGCCAAATTACCCCCAGCCGGTGGCACAGGGACAGACAGGCGAGCACAACAAACCATACTACGCTATGCCTTCCGGGAGTCAACAATTGTCTGGCGGTGTCGATCAGAACGTGCTTCTGGAAAAGCTGAATTACATGATCCACCTTTTAGAAGAACAGCAGGACGAGCGCGTGGGCTCGGTCACCGAGGAAGTCGTATTGTACTCTTTTTTAGGCATCTTTATCATTTTCTTGGTCGACTCCTTCACCAGGATTGGTAAATATAAACGATAATTACGTACCCACAACGATGACCTTGTGTGGTAAGAACGTGTTGTATACAAAATTATGGAAAAAGTAGGCATTTGGACATTGTGCAAAGGGGGTTGTATATTTGGCTATCTCGTCTGCAAGTATCGTGTTGTGAGAAATACACTCTACTACAACATGCGTGTATGATTGGCGAACCGAAAACATCGCCTTTTTGAAACATTCCATAAACTGGTCTCTTGACAGCGCGTCACTCTTTATGCTCGCAACACACGTAAGTAGCTGTTTGTTTCGATCAATACTCACACACGCCTTCTTGAAGAAGTAGCACGCGACAACAGACTCGCGATTCGCGGTGTCAACGACGTATTCAATGTAATAATTCTCCGTGTTGATCAGGTCCAGAATGTTGGACAAGTCGGTGCATATGGTGATGTCAAACATCAGACTATGTTCCTTTACAAACTCCATTAAAAAGTGGAGATTCTTTGCGGAACACCGCACATTCTTATACCAATCTTGGGGCCGTCCGTCCATTAATTCGTAGTTGAGGGGGTACATGTAACTTGGAAATACGCACAAGGGGACTATACCGGTGAGCTCACCCTCCCGCTTAAATAAATTTGCGTGTATGACAGAATTCTGTCGCCGCTGCTGGTAGTAGTGAGTCTGGATAATTTCCGGCGCAACCCCCTTCTTTCGGTGATCTTTGTGTACGCACAGGTAGTCGACGTAGTAGGCGTAAAATGACCCCCCTTCTTTCTTGTAGCTATTGATTTTAATCTGTATCGGTCGTGTTGTCATCACACCGATGATCTTTTTGGATTTCACCAACTTGGTGGTGGTGGCGTTCTGCAGCAACTCGTTCTTGTAATAAAAGCTAACGAACGAGGGGTGTTTGTTGTTGGTGAAATACGGCAAGACGTTTTCCACCTTTGGAGAGAAGGAGGCGTCGGCGTCTCGCAGAAAATGCGAGTTGACGAAATTGACAAACTGCTGGAACCGGTGGTCACCCTGGATATCGGCGACGGAATGCATCTGGATATCCTGCAGATTGGTGAATTTCGTGTATGCTGGCATCCCGTGTTCAACGATGCCGCAGGGAAACGCGTAAGAGTAAAAGTCGTACAAATGGAATACTGGCTGGTAAAACCAGAAACCATAAGAGATGCGAATGTAGGTATATAGGACAATAACCAACACTACCGAGACAATGACTGCCATCTGCAAATAGTGTGTGTTCATAGAATAGTAGTCGTATTATTGTTAAATATTTAATTTTGTATATTGTATAATCGAAATGCAGAACATTTGCCTAACTTGCGCGGAGGATCCAACGAGCCACTCCTTTTCGAAGCTGTGTGTCCTGGACAATGTCTCGATTTATTACACAAAGCCATCGGCAGCGAGCAAATATAGCGATTCCGAAGGCATACTTACACATATAGACAACACGTTGGCGCTGAACAACGGCAGACAATGGTCGTGGACAATCGACGGACAGGGCTTCGGTATGCGCCACGCGATGCAACTGAATGTTGTGATGGGAGTATTAAAACTCCTCACGACAAAGTACAACGATAGTTTGGTGACCATCCGCGTGGTGAATGTCAATTCTGCCATAAAATATTGCTACCGGTTAATGTCGTCCTTGTCAAGCTCGACACTGCTAGCCAAGGCGGTATTTGAGTAAGTTGTCACTCGCGAATAGTGAGCCAGGATTGAGTAGAATAAAATGAAAAGCCCCGACCTATGTACTCCATTACGAACTAGACAACGTATCTAAAATAATATTGGCATAGACAAATGGTAGGTGAAATGATCGCTGGATTTGTGTTTTTGGGAATGATTGGGTTGATGATACTATCGTTGGCAACGCAAAAGAACAATTCTAGGCGCGTGACTCCTTATTCTGGATGACCCATCCCATCCGCTTCCAGGCAATGCAGATGTTTATCAATAACGAATGACCATCGTTATTGATTGATAAAAATGAACAAATGAACGAAATGTACATAGGAGAAACCAAACAGCCTTTTGGTCCTGTTACGGGAAGGGGTGACGTGTATGTGTGTGTATGCGTAGATAAGAGACAACTACCTTGTTTTTGTTAGGTGGGTTTCATAAAGATGTACAAATACTGGTACTCGTACCCGACGTTGAGCAGATCTATTTTACCTTGCATAATGAACCCGGCTTGTTTAGCAATGGTTACGATGGTCTTGTCGGACTCCATTGCAAACACGTGTTTATTTTTCCGCATCTTCTTCTCCGCGGGCTCCTCGAACTTTTCGCTGAACACGGCCACATCCGAATTGGGTTTCATATCGAAATTAGCCTCGTAGGTCATGTTGTTGAACCTGATCTTGGAGTTGGTGATGCGCTTGCTGGCGTATTTCTGGGGCGACACCACAATCAGTGGGTTGGCGGGAGGAAGTATGGGGTCAAAATTGTCTCTGTCGACTATGTGGACAACAAGGTACCCACCGGGCATCAACCACTTGTTGCAGTTGTTGAAAAAGGCCAGTTTGTCCTTGAAGTAGTAAATCCCGAAATACAGGCATGTGATGTGGGTGAAGGAGTTGGGCGAAAACAAGGCGGCGTCTTTCACATCTCCCTTAATATACTTTTCATCGGGATATAGCTTTTTGGCCTTGTCGATCATAAACTGCGAGATGTCAACGCCCGTCGCATCGAACCCCCCTTTTGAGAACAGCGATACGTGGTGGCCAGTCCCGCTTCCAATATCCAGGATCTTGCTCTCGGTTGTCGGCTTGGTGGCTTGTATGATCTCGCCCACCTCGTAGTGGTTCTTCAATTCGTTGAACACCAGCTGGTCGTAGATATCGACATAAAAATCGTCATACACGTCAGATCCCTCCTTAAGCACAAGTCTCTCCTTTTGTTGGAACCCTTCTCTGCCAAAGCTTATGCCGGCTGTAAAATACCTGAACACGGACACTAAAATCAGCACCAGCGATAGACCCACAAGCAGGAGCCCCCAGACGGACATGCTATTATAATTATTCTTAGACTTGCTCATATATGTTATAGGCACATTTTTTTTGTGTACAAATATAGTATATTTGATGCAAAATGATTCTAAAATAAATGACATACGCAACGCTAAAGACTTGAAAACAACCACCTTTTCTGGTTTCAAAAAAACCGAGGTTAAGAAGGAACTTTTGAAGGGAATGTGTGAGTCGCTCATAGAGCCCGCGTGTTACTGGGGAGCAGAGATGGTATGCTCCTCGTTATACCTTGAGCTATGGGACACCATTATACTCTTCTATAGCAGACACGTGCACATCGGAGACCCGATGATAACAATGTATCTGCAACTGAGAATGGACAAATTCAAGGACATTGTGCGGGCCGGCTACGTTAGCGACGAGATTTCAATGAGAAACAACGAGAACATACGGAAGCTGTTCGCCGAGATCCTATGTGTGTTGTGCGATGCGAACAAGAAACACAAACTGGAGCAGGTAAAGATCAGCCCGGAGTATTTCAACATCACCAACATCGCGCACAAGTTGAAGGCTCCAGATGTTTCCTATGCGGACCAAGTGTTCAAAGAGGGCGACCCTAAAGAGATATACGTGGCCATCAATGAGCTGGCGTACAGCTTGTCGGCACAGGGGAAAAACGTATTAAACGCGTGCTTTTGGATAGAGTGGATAATGGAATACAGGCGGATATGCTCTTCCAAAAAACAACCTTGTCATTGTGTACGGAGGGAGTTTGTGCAGGTGGACGACAAACTCCAGACGCAGATAGAGTGGGTGATATGGGAGCTGTTTATACGCAACGCATCTTCTCATAAAAACGAAAACGTCAAGCGAATTATCACCTCGCTGTTTTCGCTATACACGTTGAAATACTCCCAGGGGACGTTCAAGAAACGCAGGTACGTATTATACGCGGCAACCTCTATTTTGACCGAGACGTTTGAATGCCAAAAGGAGATCATCAAGGACGAGTCAAAGGGCAAAATCAAGAGTGTATGCTCCAACATCAATCACGTGTACAAGCAGATCAAGGAAAAGGAGCAGGCGCAGATGGAGGAGTATCGAGCCATTGACGCGAAACAATCTAGTTTAGAAAAATCGATAGACAAGCTGGACAAAATCAACATCTTCAACACCACCTACGTACCCAGAGTGTGAGTGATATTTTCTCGCTCTTATATATAGAGAGAATGCCCGCAAAAACAATGAAGCGATCCCGTGGGAAACGAACGAAGACAATCAAACGCACCAGTGTGAAAAGTTTAGACGCGTTTGGTCGCGAAATAATTGTTTCATTTTTACAAATGTTAAACACCATCAAATTGTATCACTGGAAAACACACAGCTATGCAACCCACAAGGCGACCGACGACCTTTATACAAAGTTGAACGACAATGTTGACAAGTTTATAGAGGTATTGATGGGAAAGACCCAGGGCCGGTTCAAACTTGGTACCAAGTCTCTCAAAATACGCGATTGCTCGACTCATCAGGAATTTAAGAGCGAGATACTCAAGTACAAAACCTACATGGTGGGACTGAACAACCACAAGGGGTTGCAGACAATGTCCAATGCCGACCTGTTTACTATTCGAGACGATATTTTGGCGGACCTCAACCAGTTCTTGTACTTGTACACCTTCAAGTAATTGGTCGATCGTAATACATATATACCGAAAAATTTAATATATGTATTTTTATTATATGGACTCTACAGACAACCTCAATACACAAATCTTTGAACGGAGCAGCGACTCCTTTGCGGAACCTAGCAATGAGAGCGGGTCTATTATAATGTATTCTATCATCTTTCTGGGGGTACTCGTGTTGGTTGCGCACTACGCAGGGGTTAACGTGTTTGGATATTTAGGAAAGGGTGTGGATTATATAGGGGATGTCGTATTCCCCATATGGGAGAAAATACTGGGGTATTTTGGCCAGGCTGCGTTGGATGATACGAAACGTGTGGTCAATACATCTGCAAAGGGCACCGAGGCTGTAGCGGATGCCGTGAATGCAACTGCCGAAAAGGTAGACGACGCAACCGCCTCCGAGGAAGAGAGCGACGATGAAGGGAGTGAAGACGTTGCGCCCAGTGACTCAACCACCACAAATGGGTCTTCTTCCAAGAAGGCGATGGGTAGTCAGGACTACGCAGCAAGCGCCGCGGCTGTAGATGGCGACGACACCATCAATGGAGAGAGCACCGCCCTAGAGAAGAGAGTTGGTGCCTCAACACTGAGGAATGCCATAGACAGCTCACAGCCGACCCGGAGCGAGTTGGATGCGCTTCGCGAGGATTCTTACAAACCAAACGACATATTTACGGGTTCGTCCAAGCCGAATGCTACGGGAAACAAGAGTGGCTGGTGTTACATCGGCAATTACTCGGGATACAGGAGTTGCAGTCGCGTAGGGAAAGCCACCGAGTGTATGTCCGGCGACATTTTCCCGTCACAAGACGTGTGCGTGAACCCCAACCTGCGCGCCTAATCGTGTATGCGGACTATTCGAACTTGTATCCCGTTGGAAACTTGTCCCCGCTGTTGGTCATTACGCGCCGCTGGCGCGGATAATACGTGGGTAGCTTTCGAGAGTTGTAGCAAAGGTCCTGGATAGGTCCAGGTACATCCGAGTCAGTTGTGGGGTTGCAGTACGTGGGGTTTAGATACGCCTGTTGTTGCCCGGACACCTTTTCGTTTCCACAGATGTCTTCCACAATACACACCAGGTTGCCTCCTTCGGGGATGACGTCCCTCGCCTTGGCAGGAACCGGATCCTTGATGTACGGAAGATTTTTTATCTTCTTCTTCTCCTTGGGAATGATGCGCGGCGGGAGCTTCTTCTTTTTCGGAACGACCTTCTTTACGGGATCCAGCGACGCCGGATCAACGTACTGCGGGCAATATTCAAGGTCAGGCTTGATCTCGGGCACAGGCGGTGCGGGTGGGTTTGGATTGGCGGGAAGCTGTGACGGAGTAGTGGGTGTAACCGGTGTTGTACACGTGACTGGTAGACCATTGGCAGACGACCCATCGTCTGCATAAATCGTGTTGTAATTCACCCGCTTCAGTCCATTTGTATTGGGGTTGGAGGTGAGGATATTTTGCGAGGCGAAGGACTTGCTCCGGTTTGTCCATTGTCCCTTGGCAATCAGCGAGTACCTCTGGTTTCTGGTGAGATCACTGCTGTTCTTCTTATACTGAAGCACGTTCCCCTTGTTTATCATTTGGTAAGCCTGTGCCGCTTGCTCGACGCGCATGTACTCGCCTGTAAGTGGAAAATATACTATTGGGTTGTTGGTCTGGGACGCTTCGGTAGAACACGCTCCCTGGACTCTGTTCCAGGCCCGAGGAGGTTGTGGAGGAAGCCCTCCGTTTGGTGAAAAACACGCCATTTATATTATATTATCTTGGGGTTTTAATTATTAGTTACAGGCTAATTAATAATTGACTATACGCATTGGTTGGCGGGCGACTACGGATTGTACATGTTCTCGTTTCCGAAAAAGTACCAGCGAAGCGATAAATAATCGGGCTTGTTGAAATCAATGCCTCCGGTACCGGTCATCTTCTTGTTGGGCCCCTTTCTAAACAATTCTGCGATTTTGGACGCGCCTACGGCATGGTTGAAATACCACAAGTCGGAGATGTATCCACCAAATCCGCCGTTTGCACACATCCAGACATCCCCGTAGTTCTGCTTGGGAACACCATCCAATTCAACGCTCTGGGTGATTACGCCGTTTATATACACGTCCAGGGTAATGTTTTTGCAGCGAATCACCACATTCACCCATTTGTTTAATGGCAAATCGGGAATGGTGATTTCCTGCTTGTGGTCGTTGAACGTGTTCATCACCACCGACAGCGCGTTTGTGTTGGGTGCAATATAGAGTCCGGGTGCGTTGTTCGGATACACGATGCCGTCTTCGCCTATTTTGTTGGGATTGTCTCCTTTGTGGAAAACATGTCTGTATTTCCCCGCGCCAGCAGTGATATCGCTCACATACAGCCACACAGACCACGTGAACTCAATTCCCTGGTCCTCGTTTTGCGACCGAACAATGGTCTTCGACTCTTTGATGGCCGGGTCTTGGACGAATCGCTTCATTATATTTCCGGGCTGCATTCCGTCCAAGAAGTGGGGGTTTTGTGTGGGCGCGTACCACCATGACATCATGGAGATTCCAATGCGCAGGATAATCACAAATACCAGGAGGGCCAACAACAAAAAGGACAGCCTTGCGACCATGCTGTTTGATTGCAGAAATTCACTTGTCGATGACAACTTCGTACTAAACGAAAAGCTGTTATCCGCATCACTAAACATATTCATAATATATACTAATGACAGATAATATGAATACAGGATTGAAAATTAATTAATTGTTTAGATGGAGAGTTGGGCAGTCTCTTTGTTGTCCACCAAGAGAGACATCTTCACCTTGTACTTGCCCATTATATTATCAAACATACCTCCGCCGTATCCCTTAAGATATGTATCCCATGCTGCTTGCGGGTTGGATGAGTCGTTCCAGTATTGCATTTTGCTAGTCCATCCCTTAAATCCTCCATTCGGGGTAAGATAGATGTTCGACTGGGGCACTACCTTCGCGGGACCGGGTAAAATGCCGGTGCGGACAAGTTTTCCGTCAATGTATACATCTAAAGTTCGCCCATAGACACTAAAGAACAGGTTGGTCCATTTCTGGATGGGAATATTCACAATCTCTAAATAGTGAACAACGCCGGCCTCGGTTGTGCCGTCGTTGGTAAAGCACGTAACCGCGATGATCAAGTTGTTCTCCTTGGGAGCAAACATGACAAACGGACAAGGCTGTTTTGCGCCGATATCGTCCATGCTATCCGCGATGGTGGAGAGTCCCTCTTTTCCGGTGGTAGGCACCGACCCAGACCTGGAGATCAGGTCCTTGATCTCGCCGTAGCGATAGTTCCAGTCGTCTATGTAAAACCAGACGGAATAGGTAAAGTTGGAAGAATCAAAATCCACGGAGGAATTTTCAGACGGGGACGATGTCACCATAACATTTCCCGGAGTTATATTTTTGTTCAACATTGCCACGTCTCGTGTTACGTATCCGTATATCATATAAATGAGTATCAAAACGATAACGATCCATAATATTGTTTGCCACTCCATGTACTATGATATAATGTGTGAAAAAATTTTTAATCGTTCATTATACATACATTCCTATTAATTGATGAGCAGCGCGTCTGGGCCCGAATAAGGTAGCACTGGCGGATCGTTGTCCTTGACTGAATGATAGAGCATATCGATTTTTTGCGCATTCAATGCAAAATCGTGGTAAGTCACGTTGCACACAGATCCATTTATTCCGGACGCAGACCCAACGCTCATTGTGTCCATTGCCATGTACGGAACCATATTCTTGACAGATTTGACTAAACTTCCGTTGTAGAAGATATCAAGGACTCCATTGTCGAAATTGATGATCATATTGTTCCATTTCTGCAAAAGAACGTTGTCCATCTTGTACACAATGACGTTACCTTTGTCGTCTATGTCCAAGTCGGCCTTCTTGATCCTCTCTTCTGTGAGATCCTTCAGCTTTGCGGTGATCATCAGCGTGTTGGTGTCGGCCTTGTACCAAATGGTGGGTTTCCCCCCGTAATCGAAGATGGGGGTGAACCTGGTGTAGGAGCTCTTTGTGCTCGGGGAGGTCGCGTAGAGGTAGCACCACAGGGAGATCCCGTAGTTGTACTCGTACTCGATATCAAGTGCGTCGGGGGGGATATCATTGAGAGAATTATAATGACCAATGACACTCTTCCGGGTCAGCGGCAGAGGGTTGTTTAATAGCAGTTTGCCGCCCAGCATTTTGGATCTGATCCAGTGAATAAGAAACGGCACTACCGCATACAACAATACAATGACAACGATGATGCCACTTATAATAAGCTCGGAGCGATTCGTCTTGCTCTTTTCGTTGTAGTAGGCGTCGACGATATAATCGACTATGTTAACAAAGATGCACGGAATGTACAAGAGGGCGTTGATAAGGAGACGCGTGTAGGGAGAACTTTGAATGAGGGAACTTTTACTTAATATTTTATAAACGAACCCGAGGATGGCGATGGTGATCATTATGTTGAGACTCATTGCTACTACGTAGGAGACCCCCGTCATCTTGTTTGTGCTGAATGCCAGAAACACGATGAGAAGGGTCGATAGTCCCACCGACGCCAGCATGATAAGGAGTTTCATAAACGTGGAGGTCACCAAGGTTGGTTTAAGTTCATCTGCTGACTGGTACAGATCGCTGTCTGTGAAGCGAATGGTGTACCACAGCACCAACGCAAACAGGAATATCCCGGTAATCACAACGATGGGGGTGATAATACCAATCCACCCCTGGAGCAGGTCGAACGGATCGTACCAGTAAAAAATGACCACCTCTACCAGGAACAACAAGAACAGCGTCGAGTACAAATACCGAGAGGACTTCAGTATCGAGGTGGTAAATTTCAAAAACGGGTTGACTCTGTAGAGTATTCCCATCAATGCCAGGAGTACCAGAAAAGCGACACCTTGTGTTGAAATCGAAAACAAGTCTTTCAGTGAAGATGGTTTTTTATTGTCATCAGAATTATCCATTATTCTAATATAATACAATGATAATAAAAATAGTAGTATCGCATTGTGCTCCATGCAGTTGTATGGCTCCATCTACCTCTTGGCATTACATATTTTCCATTGCCGTCTTTTTGCCGTGACAATCGCGACAAAGTGCGACTAAATTGCCTACCTCGTTACCACCCCCGTGTTCCAGACGTTGTATGTGATCAACCTCAAACCAGGCGGTGAGTTGGTTTGCGCAGTCGCCGCATTTCCAGCTTTGCTGTGACGCCACGTATTTCTTCTTGGTTTCGCTGACGGATCGCTTTGTCCCTTTTTTTCCCGAATTCAAAATGCGCTGCTCGTTCAAATTGTTTGCATCCATGAAGGAGTGCATAAAGCTGCCCGTTGTGTTTGCGTTTGGATCATCCTCTCTATATGTTGTCGTGAAATCCACTATGGGGTTGAGCATGCTAAACGCCGTCTTGTTGATGGGCATATACTTGACCGCGTTGTTTGCATACATCAACATATTCTTGCATTGAACGGGGTCTCTTTTCAACATCAAATATATCCCCAGCCCCAATACCCCGTAAAAGGCCATCTGGTAGTATTTCTTGCCCACCATAAGCATTTTTGTGTACTTGTTGTCGTGATATGTGTTGTATATGAAAAATCCAGTAACGAGCACAATCCATAATTCGGTCCTCATATACTCTAGTATACTATACTATACTATACTAATATAAATAAACGTTGTCGGTGTTATTATCATACTTGCTTGATAACCCTGTGCCGGCTATATGTCCCCACATCGGTATAAATCGTTTTACCGCCTTTCCGAAATAAAGAGTGGAAAAGCAAAACAAGCTCTTGGAACAAATTACGACGTTTGCATTCGACAAGATAGCTAAATCCGTGTCTGGGTTGGTGCTTTTGATGATTGGGTACGGAAGTGATACTTCGCTTACAGGGGAGGTAACAACCACCACATTGTGATCAGGGTAGTCTCTCCTGGCCTTGCTGATGTATGACTCGATGGTCGATTCCGGTATGGGTGCCTGGCAATCGTGCGTATTGTAGTCCCGCCCCCACCCTTGAATGTGTATGCCTCGCTGCATGAAGAACAAACGCTCCTCCTCCAAGTCGATGTTGATGTTCCCCTTGTTTAATTTGCTTCGATAATAATCTGTGGAGTGACATCCGTCGTAAGGTTCACGTATGACCACATCGTCCAAGCGCACGTGGACCGCAATGAGTTTCTTGTAGTCGAGTGATATGTTGCGCAGAATATCGGGGTGTTCGATCAGAAGCGTGTCCAAGATAGCGCGAATGGGATCGTACAAATGTGTATGAAAATAGGACAACAAATCACACCTGATATCCCTACACACCTTCATATTGTTTCCAGGCCAATCCTGCTGGCTGTGTTCAATCATATACTCGGTTTGATGATGATCGTGGCTGCCAAGGCGCTCGCCCAGGTCGTAGTTGTATTTGTCGACAAACTTGCGTAACGCCATAAAGAATATGCTCTTGTCGTAATCGGATCCATGGTAATGGATAAACCATCCTCGTTTATGCGCATAAATAATCTGCATTATATACCAAGATAGATTCGCGCCCATTCTATCTGGGCGATTTTCAAGAACAATATACATAACAATATGTGACAGAAAAAAAAACATATTATTACAAATTACAAATTACAAATTACAAATTACAAATTACAAATTACAAATTGATCATCAAATGGTACATCACCTCGTTTACATCAATGGGTTCGGTGGATCTAGCCAATAGATGTCGTTTGTATATCTCCACAAGCGGTGATCGTCTATCAAACACGTTGGTTTCTAAAATAGGAGAATAGGTCATCAGGAAGCCCCATACGTCTACATTGCGCAAAAACACATTGGCAAAATACTTGGACGAGTGAAACCTCCCCTGGCTTGTATATGCGGTAAGAATCTCCGCCAGATAGGGTACAATGATTTCTTCGATGACGTACTCGGTGCCCGCTACGTGTTTCCATATATCAACAATGGATTGGTAGTGTCCGTCTCCTCTCTCTTGGCGCCACACCCGGATGTAGTCTATCAAGAAGTCGTACAAGTCTCGGCGAGACAACATTTGGTTGTGTTCGCTCAGTATCTCAGAGTACATGGAGTCAAACGTTTTGTTAAACAAGATCACCGAAAATGGGTGATTGTACTGCAGCGGCTTGTTCCTGATGATGGTGGGTATTTTTCCTCGTTTGTATGAAAAGGAGAGCCCCCAGTCAATGAGTCCCACTTTGTGGGTGGTGGTGTCGTACAACACATTGCTCTCCTTTATATCTGCATGGTACATATGAGCGTCGTTCAACGGGACCACTCCGTTCGCCAGCAGGTTGATCAGCTGGGCATTGATGTACTTCAAGTGCTGTAGATCAGACATCTCGTTGTAGTAATGGGCCAATGAGATTCCTCCGTCTGGAAGATTCAGCATGTAGTATTTCTTCAAGTTGTCGTTTATGTTACGCTTGGTGACCTTGTCGTGTTTTTCAAAGACGCTGCATTTTTTATCAAAGTTTGCCAAATCGGATCGGGTAAGTGTTGCCGGTTCACACATTGTCACGTCGTCAATGATAAAGTATTCCTTGTAGTTGGGGATGTACTTCACCACCTTGAGAATGCGGTTGATGGTCTTCTTCTCGACACGAGCGTGCTTTTTGGTGAGTAGTTTGGAAACTCTGCCACGGAGTCTCTTTTTGGCGGTCTTGCATTTCAGTGCTGGTCGGAATACACACCCATACCCACCGCTTCCGATGACTTTTCCACCGCGTTTTTTCCGGGTAGTCTTGTTGTTTGATTTATTATGTTTGGTCATATACTATGTGTATATTTTCTTTACTTGTCGTACAAATAATAGATTGTGCCGCCGATGATAGACAACACGCCAAGATAAAGGAGTTTTTCCTTTAGTCTGTAATACTCGCCAAAGGCGACCTCTTTGCTTTTGTATGCGTCATAATAAGAGATGTAAAATTCGGACAGGGATATTTTAGGCTTCTCCAGTCTCTCGTTGATTTTGTTGTGAATGAAATGCGTCCAACGAATAAAGGAGTCTCTGTTGTCTAAATAAGGGCTAATTGGGTACTCGTTGATCAAATTACTAAAATAAGACGCGTGTTCCTCGACGGGGATGAACATGTGGAAATTCTGTATAAACTCGTAATACTTCTTTTTTGTACCCGCGTTTGGATATTTTGGATAATTTAATGCAATCGTGTGCAAAAAGAACCAGTAGTGGGGTCCCCACACAGACGAGTCTAATCCCATTATAGTAAAATAGATATAAAAAGATTACGAACCTAACATATACTGAAGAATATGAATAAAACAATCAATCAATGCAACAATTGTGGCAAGCAGGGACACTCGTTCCATCATTGTAAATTGCCAATCACGAGTTATGGTATCATACTCTTTACACCCAGTTCTCAGGGGCTTAACTTTTTAATGATCCGTCGAAAAGACAGCTTTGGGTACATCGATTTTATGCGTGGAAAGTACTCCCCCTACAACATTGAACAGCTGCAGAATACCATCAACGAGATGTCGGACGTGGAGAAGCTGCGTATCAAGGAGAACTCCTTTGACTATTTGTGGAAGCATATGTGGGGGTCTTCGCAGTCCAATCAGTTTCGCGGCGAAGAGTCCGTGTCTTGTAAAAAGTTTGACCTCATTACAAAGGGGGTGATCATTAACAACAAGCGACACCGGTTGGCTGATATGATTGACAAGAGTCCAACCAACTGGCAGGAGACCGAGTGGGAGTTTCCAAAAGGACGCAGAAACAACCAGGAACGCGACATTGACTGCGCGCTCCGTGAGTTTGAAGAGGAGACTGGGTTTTCAAAGGAAAGTATCCAGATTATAGAAAACGTGCTGCCTTTTGAAGAGATATTCATAGGCTCAAATTACAGGTCGTACAAACACAAATATTTCCTAGCTTGTATAAAACCAACGATGGATCTAAATTCAATGTCCAATTTCCAGACGAGCGAGGTGTCAAAGCTGGAGTGGAAATCTTACGAGGATTGTATCAAAAGCATTCGTCCCTATAATTTAGAAAAGAAGAAGATAATCACAAATATTTATAACCTCCTACAAGAATATAGATTATATTTGTAATATATAATACAATAGAATGGACAATACATTAGTAGACGATTTCACCAAAAACGACTGCAGCGACATTAAAAATTTATACAAACCCAAATGCAACCAATTTTTGCTGAAAAAGGAATTGTTGGAGCGCGAAGATCTGACGAGCGCGCCGGATACAAACCAGTCTCTTTATCCCAACATAAACGACCCCAATTTCATCGTGAAAATTGCAAAAAAGAAGGAGTTCAATGATACCACCTACGACGGGAGCAAGCACGACATTGAGACGTATGCGGATGAAATGAAATCCGAGGATTTTGAATTGGCGCCACATCAACTTTTTGTGAAGAATTATCTCTCCTTCCAGACCCCCTACAACAGCCTGCTGCTATACCATCAACTGGGGACGGGCAAAACGTGCAGCGCTATAGGGATCTGCGAGGAAATGCGAACGTATCTGAAAGAGTCTGGCATTACCAAACGGATTCTGATAGTGGCCTCTCCCAATGTCCAGGATAATTTCAGACTCCAGCTGTTCGACGAGAGAAAACTGAAACAGGCCAACGGAATGTGGACGTTGAACGGGTGTATTGGAAACACGTTTATTAAAGAAATCAATCCGACTAACAATGTCGATTTACCCAAGGAGAAGGTGGTGTCGCAGATAAAAACTCTCATTAACAAGTACTATATTTTTATGGGGTACGAGAGCTTTTCCAACTACATCACGAGAGTGTCTGTTGAAAATAACCCGAACGTGACCGAATCTCAGATTATAAAGAATCTGCAACTCGAGTTTTCGAATCGACTTATCGTGATCGACGAGGTACATAACATTCGCGTTTCGCAAGAGAACGCAGACAAGAAGGTGGCTACCCAACTTATGAAGTTGGTCACCTATGTGGACAACATTCGGTTGCTGCTGCTTTCTGCAACCCCGATGTACAACAGCGCGCGTGAAATTATCTGGTTACTCAATCTGATGAACATTAACGACAGAAGAGGCCAGATGGACATAAAGAGCGTGTTTGATCAAAAAGGCGAACTTAAGGAGTCCGGGCGCGAATTGCTGATAAGGAAGGCGACTGGATATATTTCGTACGTGCGTGGTGAAAACCCGTACACGTTTCCTTTTCGCGTATACCCCAACATTTTTGATAAGACGCACAGCTTTGCTGATATGCCGTACCCTGTGTATCAGTTGAATGGCAAACGCATTCCAGAGGAGGATCGGATCAAGATCCTGCGCGACAAGTTGTACACCTCCTCCATAGGGAGTCACCAGTCAAATGTATATAAAATAATGATCAACAAGATGCACAAGTCCAAATCCGACTCGGTCATTGACGAAATAAGCACATTTCATAACTTGGACGGGTTCAACTACACAATCTTACAATATCCGCTGGAGGCACTTGTGATGACCTACCCCATGGAAGGCGTCGACGAAATGGTAAAACAACTGGACCCCATCTATAGGTCTGACAAACCATCATCGGCCAGAGTCGAGGATGTGACAGACAGATCCGTAGAGGAGGTGGATACGATTCAAGAAGAGGGCGACATCGCCGACGCCTTTGTATTGAAACCAAAGTACACGCAACCTGAAGTGGTGGTTGAGCAGACCATTGGTCCCGACCAATTAGAGGACGATCCGTCAGAAGCGTCGATGCCGGTACTGGATGTTCCCAAGCGGAAGAGATGTCCAAACGGCACGCGTTTCAACAAGAAGATCAACGAGTGCGTGGACAAGAAAAAAGAAGATCCCGCTGCAGAAGAGAAGCCAGAATCGCTGGTGCTGGGGGACATTGAAGTGGAGGATATGGAGGATATGGAGGATATGGAGGAGCTGCCTAGGGAGGTCGAGCCATCGAAAATAGAGGAGGACAACGTAGAGGTGACTCTTACACGCAACCCTTCCAGCGAGAAATCAATCGACTCCATTGGTGGTGGTGTTGGTGGTGGTGGTGGTGATGGTGCTTCAGAATCAGCGCCTGAGTACTTTGTGGACACCTCGGCATTGACGGGCAAAAACGGGCTGGCCAGAATAATGAGTTTTGTTGATACGAACAGCCCTCCGGTCAAGGGGAGCTTTTCCTATAAAACCGACAATTATGGCCGTATATTCTCTCCGAGCGAGATAGGTAAATACAGCAACAAGATCAAGTCTGTGTGCGACCACGTTACGAAATCCAAGGGTGTCATCTTGATTTATTCCCAGTGGATCGACTCTGGCCTCATACCCATGGCGCTCGCGCTAGAAGAGATGGGGCTTGTGCGCAGTAACGGGACGACGCTCTTTAAAGATCCGGCCGCCGCGCCGATTGGTTCTCAGACGATGCGGCCTAGAGATCCGGATAGTTCAGCCAAATTTGTTCCAGCGCGGTATGCGCTTATTACCGGAGACACACGGCTCTCTCCCAACAACAATGATGAGATCAAATTGGCAACGGGCGATGACAACAAGGACGGCGATGTGATCAAGGTGGTGTTGATATCCAAGGCGGCATCGGAGGGGATCGATTTGAAGTGTATTCGCCAGGTGCATATACTGGAACCTTGGTACACACTGAGCAGGCTTGAACAGATCATTGGCCGCGCGGTTCGAAGCTTTAGTCATAGTTTATTGCCGTTTTCCAAGCGGAACGTGGAGATATTTATGCATGGCACGATACTAGAAGACACCGAGGAAGAGTCGGCCGACATCTATATATACCGCATTGCGGAATACAAGGCGAAACAAATCGGGATGATTTCGAGGATACTGAAGGAGACGTCGGTGGATTGCTTACTGAACACGGAACAAAACAACTTTACACAGGTGAATATGAATACCGAGGTCACCCAGGATTTGTCGGACGGACAGACCTTAACCAATTTCAAGGTTGGCGACATCCCGTACAGCGCAATGTGTGACTATATGGAGGACTGCCTTGTAAAATGTAGCCCCGACGCGAAAATCAGTCCATCCGAAATCAACAACGATACCTATGACGAACACTTTATAATGCTGAACTCGGAAAAGATTGTGCAAAAGGTTCGGCATCTGATGAAGGAGGAATTCTTCTACAAGAAAGACAACCTCCTTGCAAAGATAAATCATCCCAAGGTGTATCCAAGGGTAGAAATATACGCGGCATTGTCGCATCTGATCAACGACACCACCGAGACGATTGTTGATAAATACGGGCGGTCCGGACACTTGGTCAATATCGGCGATTACTACTTGTTCCAGCCGATTGAAATCACCGCACATCATTCGTCTATATTTGACCGGTCTGCGCCAATTGACCACAAGATATCCAGGTTGGTTGTTGAGAACACAAAGAAGGAGGGTGTCCAGGTAAATCCCGAAGTGGTTCATACAGCAAGCAACATTCACGAGCGGGAAACTACAAATACAGAAGTGCCGAAAAAGGAGGGGGTGGACATTGTTACCAGGATAACCGGCAATTATAGCGTGACCATGACCTACACGAAAGAGGAAAAGCTGCTGCGCGGCGAGAAGTCCTACTACAAGCATCTGGGGATGTCCCTGCAAAAGATCCACAAGACACTGAATACAGACTATTCCACAATGCAGAAATACGTCATTGAGCACGCAGTGGATATCCTGGCGTACTCTGAAAAGCTAGCGCTTTTGAACTACATTACGTCGTTGAAGCTGGATATGGGTACGAGTGTGTCTGCACCAACCAATGGCGACGCAGACTCCTCCGGCGATGCGGGAAATGTGCAATATGCGCAATATGTCCAATCGGCAATCAAGGCGTACTTTGACGCGTTTATTCTTGTAGACAAAAACATCACCGGAATTGTGTTGTATGACGTGAAAGACCGACACATACTGGTACTAGACGCCCAGACCAACCAGTGGAAGGAGGGGGAGGAAGAAGACAAACGCGACTTGTCAAATGTGATTAACGAAAGATATACCATCAAGGAGTCGAAATTCAATGCGTACATTGGATTTATTGCAAACACACCCGCAGACCCTGACCTTGTATTCAAGGTCAGGGATATGGGCATCAAACGCGCACAAGGGTCTAGGTGCGACCAGTCAACAAAATCGAAGAACATAGCCATCTTGAACAAGATTATCGGGGTAGATGTCTTCACAAAAGAGAACATCAAACCCATTGTGGATATCGGTGTATGTTGTATGCAAGAGATTATCTTGCGAATGTACAACGAAACCAAACCCGACAAGGTATGGTTTATTGATCCAGATACTGCGAAAATGTACAACATGTAATCATTGCGCGGATATATAATTAAAAATGAAAAATAATAAAAACACTAGTATATAGAACATACGATGGAACCTCAAAAAAGACGCGCGCAAAAGAAACGCGATGGGAAACAATCCCTTATTTACTCGCGGTGTTTGTTGTCGAAAAATGTCGGCATAGAGGTAAAATATGTGGGGAAGAACGTGAAGAGCAACATCGAAAAAAAGATAAAATCCCAGCTTGAAGGAAAATGCATCGTCGAGGGGTTTGTCAAGAAAGACTCTGTGAAGATCATCTCCTATTCGAGCGGCGTTATCAACGGCGAGGAGGTGAGGTTTGACGCAATGGTGGATTGTGACGTATGTTTTCCGGTGGAGGGAACGCTGATAAACTGCACTGCCAAGAACATCACCAAGGCAGGAATTCGCGCAGAGACCGCAGACGAGTCACCGAGCCCTATTGTGTGCTTTGTATCCCGCGATCATCACGCAAACTCCAACCAGTTCAACGCAATCGAGGAAAACGACAACTTTATGTGTCGGGTGATCGGACAGCGTTTTGAATTAAACGATCAATATATCTCGGTTCTGGGCGAGATACCTCTAGAAAAATAACACCTATACTTGTTACTAACCCAAACGATATAAAAACATTCCTGTTTTTATTGTAATATGGAGCTTGTTCAGCTGCGAGATAGTATTGAGAAAATGACAAAATTCAACCAGATTGCCATCCTGCGCATCTTGCATGGTAACGATGACATTACGCTCAATGAGAACAGAAACGGCATTCATGTCAACCTCACCGACCTGAACGGCGACATTGTGCAAAAAATATCCGATTATGTCACGTATGTTCACACGCAAGAGGCCACACTCAAACAAGACGAGCAGCAAAAGGAGAACATCAAGAATATATACTTTTCATAACAATATAAATACACCTGTGTATGTTATACAACATGAACACATTAACGACCATAGTAACACCAAACCCCATCGACCAATTTGATGTTACTTGTTTATTTAGATTTATGCTAACCAAAAACGTGATGGACGATCTCACGCGAAATACGATCAACAACGATTTTATACGAGACAAACGCGTTCACGTCGACACAGCCGGTCAGAGGCGCGCGGCGGTTCCCTCTTCCGGAGTCGCGTCGGAGGAGGGTCAATCTCCAACGTCTCGCGCGAGCGAATTTTTCTTCCCCCGGGAAAAGGACACTCTTTTTTGGTGTTTTTACATAATGAAAAACGGCGCGGATGTATATCACCATCTACCTCACAGAAACATTGTCGTGGAAAAACAGATGAAAATCGAATACATCAATCGGCTTCGGGAAAACAAATCCCTTCTCAAATCGGCAAAAACGGCACCGCTTAGTCACGTTGAAAACCAACTCTTGAACGAGCATTGCATAGACGCAAAAACATTCAACGCGCTGTGTGTGCTGGAAGGCCTGAGCTGCATTTTGACTTTTCATCACTGCTACAACGAAATAAACATAGAAACTGACGAGGTGGATGACATTCATATGATCACAAAATCATCCAACCCGGACAAGTATGGCTACAAAACTGCACAGGCAGACAATGTGCATTTAGTAAGAGAAACCTATTACAAAGTGGACAACCTGGCCAAACCGATCAAGGCGATGACTGGGTACAAGCTTGATGAACTCGTCGTGATTTGCGAGAAGCTTGCCATCGACCTGGACCCAACATATCGTAAAAGAGACGTGTATGAAAAAATCGTACAGCACTTCTCGGTGTGACGCGGTTGAATCAGGTAAGCGCATCGTTTCTATATTTACAACCACTTGTACGTAAATGTAAATATAGAAAAAAATGAATATTAATATAAAATATAGGTTATTATTATACTATGAGTGAAAAACAAACAAAAGCACGGCCGCCGCGACACATGAACGCAAACAAACGTCCGCCGCGCAACCAGCCATCCAACCAGGTGTTGCTGGAGAAGCTCGTCCACAAATACTTTGAGGACGCCACCCGCGTGAAGGATGCCACCATCAACAATGAGTTGGAGGTGAAGTTTGGCACAAAGGGAGTAAAGCCATTCACAAAGATGGATTATGACAACGTGATTAGAAAGCTTAAATCGTTTGGATTTAACTCCACCTACGAGGAGGGGATGTATCTGATGCGCATTACCTACGAGTATTTAGATAAAAGCGGTCAGTACAAGGATTCCCCCATACGCGTGGAGATAACCGGGTTCCGAGCCATCCAGGAATATTGTAAGACGAACGACATCTCCAAGATTCTTCATTCGGACCAGTACCAGGGTGCGGTAAAATTCGTCAAGAAGACCCGGGTGTTTGAAAACAACGAGCCGGTCTCTGACGTGAATTTCAGCGATTTCAATTTTCGCGTGTCGTACAGAAAAGAAGAGGAGCTGTCGCCGTCCAACATCATTGTACGCAGCACGCTGCAGAACTGGATGCAGACCAAAAAGGCGTTTCGGTACATCAACCGCGTGTCGTTTTCTCACCCTGATCTGCCAATCGACGTAGACATAAGCATCGTCAAGAGCTCGCAGCGCGAAAAATACTCGTTGAAAAAAACATATACCACCGACGAGGCCGGGGTCTTTACGAACACAGACACCTACGAGATGGAGATTGAAGTGAACAATCGCCAGATCGGTCCGGCGACAGATTTCAACAATGCCGGCCTCCTTCTAGCTAGCATGCGGAAAGCGATCAAATAAATCTTGATGGGGCTGCAAGGAACCAACTTCCCCGTATCGGTGGTGGAGCAGCAAGATATGTTGCACGAATACATGAAACTGGTGCACAAAGACAACTACAACGAGAGCAAACGCGTGTACCCCAAAAACTTTATAGGCCCGTCTTCCTACACGCTGCAAATTGAAAACATAATGCCCGAGGACGACAACATGAATGTTCCAAACATACGCAAGGACTATGTGGTGACTGACAAGGCAGACGGCGAACGACACCTGTTGTACGTGTCGTCACAGGGTAAAATCTACCTCATCACCACCAATATGAATGTGGTATTTACCGGCGCAGTAACAGAGGAAGAAACCCTGTTTCACTCCCTGTATGACGGAGAGCTGATCTTGCACAACAAAAACAGACAATTTATCAACCTGTTTGCCATCTTTGATGTCTATTACGTAAAAGGAGTGGATGTCAGGCACCTCCGCTTTATGATGGACACGGACGACGAAAAGACGTTGTACAGATACAAGATTATCCAGAACACCATTTCCATTCTCAAGGCGAAATCGGTGGTAAATGACGAGATCAGTCCGATGCGGATCGAGTCGAAGCGGTTTTACCCGAGAAGCTTGTCCGAGTCACCGAGTCTGCAGATATTTGGCGCGTGCAAACATATCCTGGACAACGTGAGCAACGGGCTGTTTGAGTACGAGACTGATGGATTGATCTTCACCCACGCGCATTTTGGCGTCGGCACTGACCAGGTAGGAAAGGCTGGACCCCTCTACAAGGTCACGTGGGACTACTCGTTCAAGTGGAAGCCTTCCTCGTTCAACACCATCGACTTCCTTGTTGTAACGAAAAAGATGAATGGCGAGGACATTGTCACGCCTATTTTCCAGCCAGGAAAGTCCTCTACCGACCTGGACCAGTACAAGACGATCGAGTTGCGTTGCGGGTTCAACCAGCGCATCCACGGATACTTGAATCCGTGTCAAGACGTGTACGAGGACAGGCTACCGGAATACGGAGACAAAGATGACGCCACTGATTACAGACCGGTGGTCTTTGTGCCCACCAACCCGTACGATCCGGAGGCGGGTATCTGCAACATCATGCTGAAACGAGACGATACTGGAGTACTCCAGATGTTTTCGGAAGACGACGAGGTATTTGAGAACAACACCATTGTGGAGTTTCGGTACGAACTGACCCGCGAGAAGAAATGGCGGTGGGTGCCCCTTCGAGTAAGAAACGACAAGACCACCGAGCTGAGACAAGGAATTAGTCTCAATTATGGAAATGCGTACCACGTCGCCGAAAGCAACTGGCGGTCGATCCATAACCCGATTACCAGCGAGATGATCACCTCTGGATTCAACATCAACACCATTGAGGTGGATGAGGACGTGTATTACAACCGCATCGTGAAATCAAACAAGACCATTGGGTTGCGATCGTTTCACAACTACATCAAATCCAGACTCATCCGGGCTGTTTCCAACAAGGGGGATACGCTCATTGACTATGCGTGTGGCAAGGGCGGCGATTTCTCGAAATGGACCGATGCGCAGCTGTCGTTTGTGTTTGGCATCGACAACTCTTCCGACAACCTGGAGAACAAGATGGACGGGGCGTGCGCGAGGTTCCTCAACTACAAGAAGACACACCGAAACGTCCCGTATGTGCTGTTTGTTGCAGGAGACACCGGCAAGAACATCAAAAACGGCGATGCGCTCAAGTCGGACAAGGGTATCCAAATTACCCGTGCGGTGTTTGGCGAAGGTGGGCGTGACGAGTCGCGGCTAGGAAAAGGGGTGTTGCGTCAGTACGGAAAGGCTGCGGACGGATTCAATGTGTCCTCGTGTCAGTTTGCATTGCACTACTTCTTCAAGGACTTGGCTACCCTACAGAACTTTGTGCGCAATGTCTCCGAATGCACCAAGTTGGGCGGCTATTTCGTGTCGACGGCATACGACGGAAAAAGCGTGTTCAATATGCTGAAAAACAAGGAGCTGGACGACGGGGTGAGCATTTACGAGTCCGATGCTAAAATCTGGGAAATCAAGAAGCGGTATTCGCTGCAGTCGTTTGAAGACGACTCGAGCAGTCTGGGCTATACCATAGACGTGTTCCAGGAGACGATCAACCAGTCTATTTCCGAGTATTTGGTTAATTATGACTACTTTACGCAAGTGATGGAAGATTACGGGTTTCAGTTGGTCACCACTGGCGAGGCCAGTGAGCTCGGGTTACCTGGTGGGTCAGGGCTGTTCAGCGATTTGTATTCGTCGCTGCTGGACAAGAAAAACAAGTCGAAGAACGCAATGTATGCGGATGCCATCAACATGAACGAGTACGAAAAGAAGATATCGTTTCTCAATCGATATGTGGTGTTCAAGAAGATCCGCATTGTAAATACCGCCAAGGTGATTCTGGAGGAGACGGAGGAGTCGGCAGACAGCGTTGCTATGAAAAGAATGGACGTCTCCTCCGTGACAGAAGTAGTGGACGATAATGTCAAACTAACGGATACAAACACAAAAGGACCCACTAAGTCAAAACAGCGAGCGCCCCGGAAGCTGTCCAAGAAACTTGTCATCGTAGATGACACCACATCATAAAGTAACGCGCATATAAATGTATATTATGGATACACACTTAAACATAGAATAGAGTACTATATAATAAAATTATGAGTTATTATATATTACCAAAAATAAATATCGAGTATGGTATTCAGCCCTGCATATACGACAGCAAATACACGCTGTCACCATACATATCAAGTAGTCTTGTTCAATATATGGCAGACAGCCACCATATCCTGGATCAACAAATGCAGATGGACGTTAATGTACAAAGCAACATCACGTCCAAGATGCTGAACCAGGTGGTGCACAACTACGACTTTTTATTTTGTCACGTCTCGGGGTATGATATGTCGGTGAGTAGCGTAAAGACCAAGACCCCGTTGTATTTTGATATAACCGAGATTTACCAGACGATCAAGATATACGAGAAACTACCCGAACACGACATCCATATGCTGTTTTGCGGCAAGAACTCGTCTTCTGCAATGGATGCAATCGCAGACATTCGCTGCGACAATACAGACACGACGATGATCTTGGATCAATACAAGAGTCACACCAATCTTCACATGTTACACGCTAACGATATGCATTACTACTACGATTTTAAAAATAGCGAAAAACTGGTGAGCAAGTGCCACTTTATCTACTTTGAAGAGAGCGAGAAAGTATTTTCTGATGTCAACGACTACGTCTTGTACATTATCAAGTCCTTGCTGGTGGTTTGTCGATACCAAGCAAAAGGCGGGTGTTTTATCGTGAAGATAAACAGCATTCTCTACAAACCGATTATCGATTTGATCTACATCATAACCAGTATGTACGAAAAGACGTATATAATGAAACCCAACGCGTCAAACATCATACTGGACGAAAGATACATTGTGTGCAAATCCTTCTTGACGTGCTCGGAAGATATGTACAAAAGTCTTGAGGCCATTTATCGGTCGTTGTATGAAAGCAAAAGTGATATCATCGTGAGCTCTATCCTAAGCAACAAGCTCTATTATTATTTTTTGGTGAAACTCGAAGAGTCGAATATTATCATCGGGCAGCAGAAACTGGATGCATATGGACAGCTCATCAATCTACTAAAGAGCAAGAACAAGATCGACAAGATTGAGCTGCTCCAGAAACACAATATCCAAAAGTGCGTCTATTGGTGCGAAAAGTACAAGGTTCCCTACAACAAGATCACCGACAGGGCGAACGCGTTTGTGTCTTCCGCGGAAAATGACGAATCTGTGCCCCCCATCGATATTGACATTGATGAATTGTTTTATTCTTATATGGACAAGCATTATGGAGACACCGATAACATGTCCGACTCAGACAATGAGTCGTGTGACAATGACCTCATTACATCAGAGAGACTGAATTCGTACATAAAGATGCAATAGATAGCGGAGAACACATAGACGTTTCGCGGTTTTAGAAATACTTATGCAGCTTGTATACCACATAGGTGGCCACCGCATACAATATTCCTCCCCACAATGTGTCGATGATAACAGACATTGCCTTCCAGTTTTTAAACAGGGCCATGTTTGTGAGTTCAAAGATTCCGTAGGTGAGAATGCCGAGCAGGAACGCGTCGGATACGCTCGCGCGCTTCTGTATAATAAAGTACTGCACCTGGCATACAACGAATATATACACGAGAATGGTGGCAGTGAGGTTGAGTCTCATTGGACTCCCTTGTACGAGTTGAATTTGATTTCCAAAATAGTTCTTTATCAAGTTCAAGTAGATGCCGTCTACAAGAACAAGTGTGGTGGCGAGGATGAGGGTGGAGACAGCGGTCTTCATGTGTGATATAGTATATATAGATTATTTCATATTTGCAGAATATATTTTTTTGGCATCCTATATATATAATGACATCTATCGGTTATCAAAGTCCTATAAGTAGCGGTTGCGGAGGTGGCCCAGGATTTGACATGTTAAAAGGTTTAGGAGGCAGACCTGTGCTTGGTGGCGGCATCCGCGGCTACATTGCACAGCAAACCATCGATACTGACAACGATGCTACCTATGCACAAACGAGATTTACCTTGAGAGATTCGTGGAACACCACCTACGTGACACAGCTTGGAAACCAGAAGCGTGTTATCACGCCTTTCCGCGCAGTAACAAATTCCGGAGACATTTTGTCGCGCAAGAACTATTCTTGTGGCGGATCGACCCAGACCTTCCAGAGTCGTCCGGGTATGAACGGGCTCCGCCAGCGGTTTGGTTCCGTCATGAGCAACTGCGACAATAGCGGTGTTCCTGCCGCGGCCTGTAACGGAAAGTTTGTGTATGATTCCTCGGACTACATTACCTATTTAAAGCAAAAGGCGGTGAATAAGAATTACAACGACTATTCGAATGGTGGCGATGAGAGTTCTGCTTCCCAGAGCGCGCAGCGGGCTATCCGCAGATATTAGACCCATCGATGGAGATACATCCGCACCTGTATCATAGTATAACAAGACAGCCGTATGTCTTGTTATATACCAACTATTGTAAAATGACCGCGTGAAAGAATATAAAGATACTCTTTTAGTAATGGTAATGTCCGACCCTGAACACAAGAATTTCATAGAAGCGAAAATGATCATACAAGAGTTTCACGACGATCCAACAGTGTACGTCGTTGGGACGGCGCCGTTTGGCAAGATCTGGTTTGACCACGACAAGCTCGAACAGCAGTACAAGGTGCTGACTGACAGCTGGCACGAGGAGTATGGAGACAACGAGACCCTTCATAGCAAGAAGCCGCGTGTTGTGAATATCCTCATTGCCGAAAACGACACGATGTTCAACAAGTACAGAGAGAGTATTCGCGATGCGCAAAGGAAAAAACAGGAAGACGAAGGGGGGTCGTTGGTTGCTAGCAACCAGGTCCCAGCTGATTCGGACACCGAAAATACGATTATTTCAAAGGCGGAAACACCCGTTCCTAAAAAGAAGCAAACAAGACCCAAGAAGCGTTCAGGTGTAGGAAAAGAGGACAAGGCTACTACTAATGCTACTACTAATGCTACCTCTAGCGCCGAGACATTGGGTGACGAGGCCGCATCGTCCGCACCGGAAACAAAGACGAAGAAGTCGCGAGGCAAGAAGAAGCTGGTGGTGCAGGATCCAGACAATGGCGACTCCAAGGCGTAACACAACTATTTATTTTGTGCGATATATATAAAATGCCACAATATTCCGATATTATCGTTACGCCTGTGTATGGACCTCTGTCTCACCAATACCCGTATGCAGCACCCTCCCACAATGCAGGCGTGCTTGCGGGACCCCGCCCCAACCCTCCCTTGTTCTACCCGTCCCAGGAACCCACCGCAACTGACCAGCACGTAAATTCCAGACACCAGTACTTTAGGACGGCCGAGTCTGCCCAAGGTTTAGCCATTCAACGAGCTCGCGAACTCGAGAGGACCACGCGAAATTTCCACTTTAACCATTCCACCGGAACTGCCAAGGCTACTTCTGGGCACATGAACTACATTGCGCCCACCGATTCGTCGATGCGTACGCAGAGACTCCGGGCAGCTGCCGTGGGAAAAAGCGGGTACAAGACCGGACTGCCTTTAGCAGATCCTTATACAACCAAAAATTATGTCCCCAGTTCTACCCGCTCCAGCATCCGTCGCGTGAGATCGGGTGGTTGTGTCGCGCCCGCCAAAAAGGGATCCATCTTCAACAATAGTTTAAGGAACGGGAAAGTATGTGCCATCGGGTCGATAGTGAGAGAAAACTACTAGCCGCGCGGTATTTTCTTCTTAACCTATTATATATTATGCGTAAATCCAGAACATCGAAAAGAAATAATCGCAGAACACGCAAGGGCGGATACTTGTTATGGTCCAGTGGAAACTCGGATGATGAGTGGTTTGGGTCCAGTCTATTCGGGTCCAAAAAGTCGGCGTCGTCTGCTTCCCCCGCATCTGACGTGATCAGCAGTTCGCCTACTGCCGCTCCCGCTCCTGCTCCTGCTCCTGCACCTACACCTTCACCTTCACCTTCACAGGAACAGGTGGTTGTATCGGAGGAGTCGGAATCTGCATCTCTCCCGGTTCCTCCGTCTTCCGACGCGGACTCGCAAATGGGAGGTCGTCGCCGTCGCCGTCGCCGTACTCGCAAAACCCGCCGCAGATCTAGCAAGAAGAGGACGCGATCGGGCGGGGCACCCAGACGCGCATTTGGCGGCAAAAAGAGGAGAACCAAGAAGCGTGCGTACAAAAAGAGAAAATAAAGTGTACTTATAATGTATATTTACAATATCAGGTAAATATATATAAACGCCGGTAGTTTAGTGGTAAAACGGCTGCCTTCCAAGCAGCTGTCCGGGATTCGATTTCCCGTCGGCGTATGTAAGACTCTCGCGAACAGGAGTAGTCATAGTATATCTAAGAGGTAAAGAATTTGAAGATTACCTCGTAGATATACCATAAATCGTTCTTTACATTATATTTTTTTGTCGAAAATATATATGAGTCAGACGCTAACACTCACATTTGTGAATGTTCCAAGTGGTCAAGAACTGCGCATTCCATTGGATGTGTTGTCAGCGACTGCAAACGACACTATTACGTGGAACGGAGAAATCAAGACCCTGAGTCTTGGTACAAATAGTTTCGTCAACACGGGTGGAAACAACAATATCATTACTGCGGTTATCAGCGCGAACGATGCTGTGATATTCAATTTTGGCGGCGACTGGACATTGTATGGCGGAGCCTATTTGGTCAAGGTCGTCGCTAGCGACAATACTGCATCTACAACCTGGGGTCTTGGTGGATCTCTTTCTGGCATTAACCAAGGGTTCTATGGATGTTCCCTCCTCTCCGAAGTTCCCGCCTATATACCTTATAGTGTGACAAGCGCAAACAACTTGTTTTACAACGCCACCATTGGTGCGGGATTGGGTATCGGTGGATGGAGCACGGCCAACATCGTTGATATGAGTTATATGTTCTATAACACGACATTCACTGGCACCACCGGCATTGGTTCGTGGGACGTCTCTAGTTCTACCAATATGGCCTATATGTTCTACGACGCATCGACCTTCAATGAAAACATCGGTGTGTGGAACACCGCGAATGTAAGCGATATGAGCTTTATGTTTTACAACGCCACCACATTCAACCAGAACATTTCGTCATGGACAACTTCGTCGGTGACCACGATGGTTAGTATGTTTTATAACGCGGAGGTATTCGATCAGTTCATACAGACGTGGGATACCACAAAGGTGGCAAGCTATGCTGGTATGTTCACGCAAGCAGATGCTATGATTGCAACCTACAGCGGCACCCCGGGGTTCGGTACTACACCCACCGATGTCTTTTTTAGTTCTATTGTCCCGACACTGACCCTCACCTTCACAGCTGTCCCTCTTGGGCAAGTTCTCACTATTCCTCTTACTGCAGGCTCCGGATTAACCGCATTCGATACCATTTCTTGGAACGGCGGTACTCCCTTGCCGATTTCGGAAACAAGCAACCATAGCTACACCTCCACAGAAGCGGGAGCGAAAATCATAGCGGTGATCAGCGTACGAATTGGATCTATCGAGAGATTTGGCGGCACATGGAGCGGTGCTGCGTTTTTGTTGTCTGCTGCCACTGCCGATGACACGGCTTCCACCACGTGGGGACTGGGCGATTCCGTCACAAGTCTAGAGGATGCATTCAACGGATGCGTCAAATTGACCCAGGTGCCCGAATACCTTCCAACAAGCGTGACCACGCTGAAAGGCACGTTCCAAGGATGTGCCGCGATAACCCAGTCGTTGTCTAGCTGGGCGACCACAAATGTTACAGATATGAGCAATATGTTCAATGGAGCTAGTTCATTCAATGCCAACATTTCGAGCTGGGTCACGTCCAGCGTGGCTGATATGAGCAATATGTTCAATGGAGCCACCCTATTCAACCAGAACATTGCGGGGTGGAACACGTCTAGTGTGACGAATCTATCGAGTATGTTCCAGAGCGCGGTTGTGTTTAACCAGAACATTACGAGCTGGGATACGACACTCGTCACTGACCCTAATAATTACGATAATATGTTCCAGGGCGCGACGGCTATGCTTAGCGAATATAGCCAATACTCTTTTTTCGGCGCGACGCCTACGAGCGTGTTTTTCAATATGTCAGAAACTCTGACCATCACCTGGACGGGCGTAAACACCGGCGCCAAGGTGGAATTCCCGGTTTACTCTGGAGTTTCCTTGACTATTAATGATACCATTACATGGACCGACGGAGATAGTGTACGAATAAATCGAGCGTCTTTTAACAAACCCAGCTATACAAAACTGGCTACCGGTACTTCCACCCTTACTGCGACATTGAAGGTGGTAGATGGATATTATACTGTATTTGGCGGTGTCTCCGCAGTCCTCATTTCCAATGTGGTTGCTGGGAATAAATTAGCGACAACCCAATGGGGAGTTGGTATCGGTCCTAGCACACAATCATTGTCCTTCAACTCTGGCGCGCTTCTAAATGCTACTAATCTGGTAGAAGTACCTTCGTATCTACCTATACAACTGAATGTAAATATTAGTTTTCAACAATTATTCTATGGTTGCACATCGTTCAACCAGGATATCGATGGATGGGACACGTCGAACGTCGCGAATATGTCCGGTATGTTTGATGGCGCCACAGCGTTCAACCAGGATATCGGGGGATGGGACACTTCGAACGTCACGAATATGAATACTATGTTCAGAAGCGCGGACGCGTTCAACCAGGATATCGGGGCATGGGACACGTCGAGCGTGACGAGTATGAACGCTATGTTCCAGAGCGCGGACGCGTTCAACCAGGATATCGGGGGATGGAACACTTCGAGCGTGACGGATATGGGCTATATGTTTTATGACGCGATCGCGTTCAACCAGGATATCGATGCTTGGAACACTTCGAACGTGACGAATATGCAACGTATGTTCGTGGGCGCGGACGCGTTCAACCAGGATATCGGGGGATGGAACACGTCGAGCGTGACGAGTATGAACAATATGTTCGGAGGCGCGGACGTGTTCAACGGAGATATCGGGGCGTGGGACACTTCGAATGTGACGAATATGGGCTCTATGTTCGCAGGCGCGGACGCGTTCAACCAGGATATCGGGGGATGGGACACTTCGAGCGTGCTGAATATGGACTATATGTTCACTGGCGCGGACGTGTTCAACGGAGATATCGGGGCTTGGAATACTTCGAACGTGACGAATATGAACTCTATGTTCAGAGACGCGGTCGCGTTCAACCAGGATATCGGGGCATGGGACACGTCGAGAGTCACTAATATGCAATTTATGTTTTATAACTCGCCTGTATTCAACCAGAATATCGGTGCTTGGGACACTTCGAGAGTGACGACTATGGGCTTTATGTTCAGCAACACGGATGTATTCAACCAGAACATTCGGTCCTGGATTACAGATCCTAATGTAACTACGCTTAGCTTTATGTTCAATGGTGCTACCGCAATGATTGCTGAATATACGGGAACAACCGGGTTCGGTGTCACTCCCACTAATGCCTTTTTCAACCAACCGCCGGTGGTGAATGGATTGACATTCACCTTTACAGATGTCCCCAACAATGTTCAGGTCACCATTCCGCTCACAGGCGGGTCTGGATTGACCGCCAGCGATACCATTACGTGGGCCGGCGGTTCTGCCCTCCAAATTGCAGATAGCCCTAGCTACACAAATACCGCAGGATCGGCGCGAACATTCACTGCTGTCGTCAACGTGTCCGTTGGAACCTTTACCACATTCGGCGGAACATGGACTGGTGGGCAGTATTTGACCAGCGTATCGACAACAACACCCAACACGTGGGCGC
>ERZ807291.1904-NODE-1904-length-32800-cov-6.215483_pt1 | contig 32800 bp, 25 predicted proteins | sample MGYA00521257_ERZ807291 | MGnify/ENA primary metagenome ERZ807291 (study PRJEB31413, sample SAMN03169783) | marine metagenome | biome: Marine; feature: Water; material: Subsurface seawater | place: North Sea | collected 2011-04-28 | depth 1 m m ...
CTCGACGGCGACTACCCCAGCTTTTCAAACCATCTCAATAACGACAATGAAGAGACCGTAATAGCCACAGACGGCATTGCAGGTGGAACAACGGATTTATGGGACTACTACTTTAGTCAGAGCCGAGCATGGATGGAAGCACGCGCAAACAATATAGACGATCTCTATTGGTACAACGACGCCGATGGAGATAATTCGCAAGGGACTTTCGGTTCTACTGACAACCCAGTCATCGTGATATTTCAAGGCTGCCCGAAACTAAAGGGAACCTATTACGGCTTAGTGTTCATCGAGCCCGACCCCGACAATGTTGGTGAAGGCACATGCGAAGGTAACGGCTGGGGAAATTTTGAATTAACTGGTGCACTTATCGTCAATGGGCATTTCAAGAAGTGGAATGCAAACGGTGAAATCTATGCCTGGACGCGAAACGGCGGCGAACCTGTTACCAACTTATTCGACGGACCCCTTGCAATAGTTCCGGGCACATGGACCGACACACTTGAGGCACCCTAGTGAATAGCGAAATAACACATCAGCGTGGAGTAGGACTCATTGAAGTTTTAATTGCGAGCTTGGTGCTTGCAGTGGCAGTTGTCGGCACGTCTATTCTGCTGGTCGACTCGGTCCGGTCGCTGTCTGACGCTTCTATTCGCTCAGATGCTTTGCTTGCGTCCACCCACTGCCTCGAAGCGGGGCGACTCGATCCTGGTAGCTGTAATGCCACACAGTCGATCGCCTCAATCCGCACCGATCTAACGCGCAATTACAGTGTTGCAGCAGTTACCGAAGGCTCCGAACTCGGTGTGTCCTTGGTATGGAATGACGCCTTTAACGATGATTCAGCGCGCAGTATTTCGGCCGCGGTCGTAGTGCCGGATTCGGCGCGCGTAATAAAGCCATCGTTGCTGGTCGCATCGCTCAATATTCAATCGCCTGGCGCGGGCGTACCGACGCCACCAAGCGAAGTGGATGATTCGGGCTCTGACGACGAGTCTAGTCCTGAAACTGACACCGACCTGGTCACCAATTGGACCGTCAGCCTGAGCGAATATGGCGATGGAAGTGATGGCAGCGATACCGTAGCCAATGGTGAAAATGCGATGGTGAAAATCGATGTTGGCAGTGTGCCTGCTGGCCAGGTGATGATCGCCGCCACGGGTTGCGCCGACGCCACATCGGTAACTGTCAGCGGTGGCGATACCATTTTTGTATCGGATGTTGCCAGTAACTGTACCGTGACACCTGTCTTCGAGGCAATCGATACCAGCTGGACGGGTAGCGTTCGAGTTGAATTGACTCAGTACAGTTCCAACAAGTGGTTTCAGATCTTACGCCCAGGAATATGCAGTATGTTTGGTAAAAACAACGGTAAGAAGCACAACACTAACTGCTCTTTCACCAGCGATGCTGCCAGCAAATCCGTCACTGTTACTATAAATATCGCTTCACAGGACTTCATCTGTACGGGTAAGGATACAGGCGCTAAGGGTAGCTGGAGCACTACGCTAAACATTAGCGCCAGTAACCCTAACGCCAAGGTAATATTGGCCCGTCGCGGTGGGGTAGGCAACTGCAAGGGTTCTGACGCCGCGAAGATAACCTACTCCAACTAAACCGGGGACACCCCGCCCCCTGCGCTACGTGTGCGGGGGCGCTATTACGACCACCAGCACGTTACCAACAGCCGGTGCCGGCATAACTACCTGTAGTGTCCTTGCCGTCCTCTGTTACCGCAAAGGTACCGCACTCAGTGTCATCGGCTTGGTCGCCGCTGGGTACTGCAGTGGCGGTATAGCCAGAGGCATCGGCACTTCCAATACTCACGGTGTAATACCCACTCTCAGAGGTGGACGACAAGCTTAGGTCGGTAACGGTGCCCGCATAAGCCGCATGCCCCCCTCGATACATTTCTTGTTTCACTTGTACTTGCATCAAAGCATTTCGGGCATCGGCACGCCGGCTCTCCAGCATATAGCTCCGATAAGAAGGTAGGGCGATCATGGCGATGATGCCAATAATAGCCACTGCGATAAGCAGCTCAATAAGACTAAAGCCTCTGACATTACGTGACTCAAAAAATACTTTTTTGTGCTGCTTCATTGACCGTTACCTACCCTGTTGGATGTTGCTCACTAAAAACGCACGGTAAGACAAAGCGACAGGGGACACAATTGGATAATGTTGTTTGCTCGATCTTTTCAGCGGAAATGCGCCTCAGAACACAAAAAAATGGCCCCGCTAAGCGGAGCCATTTTAAATACAATTTTACTGTCCTAACGCGAACGTCAACGTCCGCCCAAGGACGCTTGGAGCAAATGCTTACTCATACCTATCTTTCAGTACAAAGAAAGCCAATGCCAAAAGCATTGCACTGAAGGGAATCGCCAAGTAAATACCACTGATACCGGTAAGATCGCGTAAGGTGATCTTACCGAAATTCAGTGGTTCTAAAATGGCCGTCTCGAGATAAGGGAAAGCGAGAGCGAACAAGAAGACGCCCGTTAAACCACCAAGAATAGTGAAGATAGCGTCGCTCTTACCCTCTGCAGCACCGACAACACAGGTACCCGGGCAATATCCCGAGATCGCCCAGCCAATGCCGAAAACAACACCGCCAACCGCGACACCGCCAACATACGCGGGTTTGATGCTCATGTTAGCGAGGCCACCAAGATCAAGTAAGTAAATCCCCAAGGTACCGACACCAATTGCCGTGCACATAAGCTTGATAATGGTCATATCCTTGAGCAACAACGTGCCAAGAATACGACGGTAGCTTGTAGCGCCACCCATGTAGAGGATTGCCCCAAAACCACAGCCAATCAAAAATCCAATAATCAACGTCTGCATGAAATTAACCTCGCTTGCGATAAAGGAAATGAGCCATGGCAATCGCAGACCCAAAGGTGAAAATTCCGAAAATGAACGAGCTGACCGCCAACTGAGAAATGCCGCTAATCATGTGGCCACTGGTACATCCACCCGCTAAACGCGCGCCAAAAAGCAGTAAAACACCACCGAAAAAAGCAGCCGCAAGACGCTTTTGTCGTGAACCACCGAACACGCCTTCCCACATTTTCGGCATTGAGCCTTTATCGAGATCAGGTTGCTTTTTCGAAAGAAGACGAGATGTCACCAAACCGCCGGCGAACATGCCAAAGACTAGCATCCAGCCGTAACCAACACCCCAGTCGTCTTTTTCACCGTACTTATTAAGATAAGCGTTGTTTTCTGTCGCTTCGGGAGCAACTTGATGCGCCACAATGGCGTCGGTAACCACAAATTGTGTGGACACGCCAAGCGGCGTGACGAGGAATGTTGCGAGGGTCAACAACAGTCCAAGTGCTACGCCTGCTACCTTCCACGAGATAATTGCTTTTTGTTCCTGCATTGAAACGTCCTCCTTAGTCCTTCAACCCGATTTAAGTCAAAGTTTGTTATTTGAGTATCGCCACAAGGAATAAGCATATTCCATTTTTGAAGGTAGTAACAGCCCTTATTTTGGATCAAAACCGCCTACATTGATTGATCGTCAGATGCACGCCGACGCTCATAAGGTTTTTTACCCGGTGGGCCGGACATAGGCTGAATGCCTATGTTTTGCTCTTCCTTTGGGTCGACCGACGGACCGTTTAATAACTCTTCAGTGACAGTGCTACCCGCACCGTATCGACCGGATAGCGCCTTGATGCAGGCAGAGCCCGCTACCGCTCGCACCAACTCGGCAGTATCTTCATCCCAGCTCGCCGCCATACCAGCACGTGTCTCGGCTTCCGTGTCCGCGACGATTGGTCCGCAGGCGGCATCATCCGCGGGGGAGATAACCGACCAAGGGAGTAGTACCAAAACCATTAAAACGTTACGCATAGTGTCCTCGCTGTTGCTTCTGGTTAATGTGCTATCGCGCTTAAATCCTCCCATAGATGCGCGTTTGTGTATCGCACCTTTTCAGTGCATCACGGTATATAGCCGCCCCAAAAAAGACAGCTTAGCCGCGAACCATTGCAGTCGCGGTTATAGAAAAAGAGCGCGAAACAATAAATTATCTATATTTAACATTGACTTACAAAAACTGGCACAGCGATTGCTAAACCTAGGCGGGAGTGCAAAGGATCACCGCCGAGAGTTCCCACGCCGGCGCCCCAGCACACACTTAAGACACGTTATCCAGTTTACGAGGAACCACTATGTACACACTGCACACTAAAGCGCGCTCACTTAAAGGCCTAGTCGCCGCAACAGCTATCGCCGGCTGCGCCCTAGCAGCACCCTCTCAGGCAGGGGATTGGAGTGCCAATGCAGCGATGACCAGCAACTACATTTGGCGAGGCCTTACACAGACAGAAAACGAGGCTGCGGTTCAAGGTGGCATCGACTACAGCCATGAAAGCGGTTTCTATGTTGGCACCTGGGCATCTAACGTCAACTACGGCGCCGGCGATGTGTACTCGTATGAGCATGACATCTACGCGGGCTTCGCCTTCGACACCGGTGATATCAGCTGGGACTTTGGCTACCTCTATTACAACTACGACAAAGAAGCAGAGTTTGACTTTGGTGAAGTGTACGGCTCAGTAGGTATCGGCGCTTTCAGTGCCACGCTGTACGTTCTGGCTAATACCGAAGCTGACGAAGGCCCGGATCAGGACTTTGGCTTTGGCCAGGCATTCTATGGCTCCCTTGACTATGGCTTCACCGTGGGCAATGGCGTAGACGTTGGCCTGCACCTTGGCTATCACGACGGTGACTTTGCTGAGGCGTTCAATGGCAATGAGGATGGTTACTACGACTACAACATCAGTTTTAGCAAGGACGGTTTTTCGTTCATGATCAGCGACACCAATGTCGAAGGTGGTGCCGCTGAGGGTGGCTATGACAACGACCAAATGAAGTTTGTCGTCTCTTATGCTGTAGACATTTCCATGTAATTTTTGTCTCCCATCCGCGCCAAAGCGCGCAGTAAACGAAAAAACCCGCTACCGCGGGTTTTTTTTGCTCGGTAACACTGCGCGTAGCATCAGCTACTCAGCCAACGTCTTCAGCGCTTTTTCAATAGCAGTAGGGCTTGGCATAAGTGTCATAAAACTGTGTTTTCCCATCATACTTAGATCGGGGAAATGAACTGCCATGCGAAAGCGCATATGCAGCGCTTGCACCTTACCTCCACTGATCAGTATTTCGTATGGCAAATAGGCCGTGCTCCTAACTGGCGCAATATCGACCACTGACATTTGAAAGACGTCGTTGTAGTACTTGTCATCTTCATCGACCGGTGCCATTGCGACACCAATGAGGACCCCTTGATCGCCTGGCAAGGTAAGCTGATAAACCTGCGCTAAGCCTCGGTTATTTTCAGCCAAGTTACTTGTCACCTTAGCCAGCGCCATTGACTGATCAGCAAACTCACCTAGCTCATAAATTTCATTGAAGCGCTCGGTGGTAAACATGTATCGATACTTAGGAAGCGATTTGGTTTTGACACCTTTTTTTGAACCAAAAGGCTCAACGGGACCTAGCTCTTTGTCAAGCTGTTCAGCAATGGGTGTGATGTCACCGTCAAGACGATACGCTTTCGCCATGTAATAAGGATTGACGTAACTAACTTGAAGGTCACCATCGACTTCGGTAACCGCCGCACGCAGCACAGCACCGAAACCTCCAAGCTCCGTCTTGGCCGCTAAAGTTTGCAACGCATCTGATGTAAAAATAATAATGTGCGCTTTGTCATAGGGGGCGTAATCACCGATTACGCGAAACCCCCCTTCGGTTAACCTACTTGACGTTTGCTCGATGGCAGTCTCAAACGTTTCGTAATTTGAATTAGCTAATAGAAAAGGACGTAGTCGCTCATCAGCAGCCTGCGCCAATACACTCGCAGCCGCGAGACCGGCGATTATTGCCACCTGAAATAACGAAAAAATAAAACGCATGTGAGCCTCGTAGTTTTTGTTGATTATGGTTATCGACTATATTTGACTCGGTCAAGCACGTAAAGATAAGAACACGGGAGTCCTTAATGACCGATATACGCAATAAAACAGTGTGGATAACCGGCGCTTCCTCGGGCATAGGCGCAGCACTCGCAAAGACTGCGAGCGAAGCCGGAGCCAACGTCATTCTTTCGGGACGGCGTCTTGAAGCATTAGACGAGGTCGCCCGCAGCCTTGTCGGGCCCAACCTGACGCTACCGTTTGAAGCCACGGATTACCCCGCGCTCGGGACTGTTGTCGAGCAGGCATGGAACTGGCAGGGTCAAGTCGACGTACTGATCAACAACGCCGGCATTAGTCAGCGTAGCATCGCAATGGAGACGACGCCTGAGGTGTACCAACACTTGCTCGATGTGGATTTGCTCGCGCCCATTTGGCTGACTCAGCTGCAGTTAGAGCGCATGGCTGCTGTTGGCGGTGGGCATATCGTTGCGATCAGTTCCGTTGCTGGGCGTATTGGCGCTCCCATGCGTACCGCTTACTCGGCAGCTAAACACGGTCTCATTGGCTACATGGATGCGTTACGCTGCGAGGTAGAAACACTACACAACATCCATGTGACCAATATTCTACCCGGCTCTGTCGCCACCAATGTATCCCGCAATGCGCTTACCGCCGACGGCTCTAAACGCCTGCGCTCAGACGACATTATTGACGCTGGCGATGACCCGCTCGATTGCGCGCGCGCCATTCTCGACGCCATAAAGACCAATACAAACGAACTCATTTACGCAAAAGACAATGAACTCGAGCTCGCGAAACTGCGACACGCTGACCCCGATACGTTTTTCGAGGCCATTGCCGGCTACGGCGCACAGACAGTGTTGGCGTTACAACAAGAGAATAGCTGACTGTGCAAGCTTGCCAAGGCGGTTACTCACGCTGCTCGCAACGCCCTGCCCAGCCGGGTATTCCCAAGCGTTGTCGCAGGTTGGCCCTCTGCCCACGCTAGCTGACCGGCAATCCATACTCGGTCGACAATGCCCTCTGGCCTGTTAACCATTTGCTGATGCTGAAATATCTCGCGGTACTCAAGGCGTCGTGTTTGATCAGGCTCCCAGCCGTCGAAGGCGCTGGGGTTAATAAGCACGACATCGGCCTGCTTGCCGATCTCAAGAGAACCCGCATCAATACCGAAAAATTCAGCAGGTTCGCTGGTCAATCGCTGCACCATGCGAGCTACGGTCGCCTCATCGCGCTCGCGAGCTAGCTTTAGCGACATAAGATTAGCGTCAAAAAACGCCATGTTAGTGATGTGCGCACCCGAATCATTGAACCCGGGCATAGCGGCATCATGGAGTAGCAAGTCGAGCGTAGCGCGATTGCCTACATTGCCCACATCGGCATAGAAGCGAAATGTTTTGTCATACTCCCGCAACAGATGAATCATAAAATCGGCATCGGTCTCAAGGCGAACGGGAAACTTCTCAAGCTCGGCTCGCTCTGCATCGCTCCGGGCTTGGCTTTGATCTCCCGATTTGTAAGCTTCAACGCGCGTCATAACTTGTGCAAAGGTCTCACCATCCCACTCTGAAATCGGCGCACCGTCGAAAACCAGGAGATTAAGATCGCGGATAACCAAACTGTCTGGCAGGCCTTTTCGAGCTTTCCAGCTGGCAAAATCATCGCCGGTACGACCATGCCGCCACTCTCGACGGAAACGTTCTTGCCACTCGGTATCATTCAGTAACGCGCGGCGCCCTTCAAGATCATCATATTCCTTAGCGATTAACTCGGCGGTTGCCGTCATCTCTTCGAACAAGGGACTAACGATACCGTCAGACCATACTCGGAAGTTGGTACCGAGTGCTTGAAAATGTAACTTCCCTTTTAGCAGCCGCGAATTCAGCAGCCGCGCATAATTTAGAAAAAGCTTGGCTGCCTTCGGTGCCACAGCCATCTCCATTGCTGACAGCGCTGATGTCTTGAGGGTCTTGCCAAAAAGCCTGCCGCTGGTAAGCGCAAAATAGGCAAACGCCATTAACTTATTTTCAATGATCGGCGTGGTCTGCCACACCCGCTGGTTGTTTCGAACAACCTTAAGTAAGCGCTTCAATTCGCCAAAGCTTGCAAACTGCGTCGGTATTCGTTTGTCAGTATTAGGCGCATTGGACAAATAATGAAACGGCAAGCCGTCTGTGCTCATGCCAATGTAACCTTGAGTCATTGCCTCCTGTAGCAGCGACTCCATGTGCTGAAGCTCCGCCTCTGTAGGCGCACGACTGATACTGCCCTGCAAGCCCATAGCTTCAATGCGTAACATAGAGTGAGGCACAAAGGCGGCCAAATTAGGGCCTAACGCCACATCGTTGAAATGGTCAAGATAATCGCCCGTGTTGTCCCAAGTAATGGCGTCAGCGCATTGGCGAAGAACTTTCTTAGGGATATTTTCTACGCGAGTAAAACAATCGACTATGGGCTCCTGATCGCCGATTTGCTGACGACCAAAGCATGTGCCGAGACTACAATTACCAACCAGCACCGTCGTCGTGCCGTGACGAACCACTTCGGGTAGTCCGGGGGCTACATCCACTTCCAAATCGAGGTGGGTATGAATATCTAGCATTCCAGGCATTAGCCACTGTTCTTTAGCATCAATCACTTCGCGCGCCGCTTGTTCAGGCAAATCGCACCCGCGTGCTGCTATTTTGCCGTTGGCTATTGCAATATCTTCAATGCGAGGCGGCTTGCCTGATCCATCAAAGAGCGTGGCGCCTTTTATCAGCACATCCCATGTCTGCATCATTGCTGTTATTTCCCCTTTATTTTTCGCATCTCCCGCGTCTGTGCTCGTCGTCAAGTTGCCGACCAGTCCATGCAGAATGGCTAATCTAATTTCACGTCGTGATAAACGTTTTGAACGTCCTCGCAGGCATCTAATAAGTCGAGTAATTTCTCAAATTGTTCGAGCTCATCACCGGTCAATACAGTCTCACCCTTAGGTACAAACTGAATTTCATCGACTTCAAAATCGATGCTGGGGTACGCCTCGGTTAACGCATTGCGAGCGCGAGCATACTCCGTATGGGGTGCAATAACAGTCAACATGCCTTCGTCACTCTCGACGTCCGTCACATCCACATCGCCCAACAGCAGTGTTTCCAAGACTTCGTCTTCGTCACCTTTAAAGACAAAAATAGCCGCATGGTCAAACATGTGCGCAACTGTGCCGGGCGTCCCAATCTTACCTTTACCTTTAGTAAACGCAGGACGCACGTCGCCGATGGTGCGATTGGCGTTATCGGTCAAGCAGTCGACCAGCACCATGGAACCACCCGGGCCAAAACCCTCGTAGCGGGCGACCTGAAAATCTTCGCCTACTCCGGAGCTTGCCTTGTCAAGCGCTTTTTCGATGACATGCGAGGGGACTTGGTCCTTCTTGGCCCGATCAATTAGCGAGCGAAGCGATAGATTGGCCGACGGATCGGCGCCACCTGCTTTCGCTGTGACGTAGATCTCACGGCTGTATCTAGAGTAAATTGAGGTTTTAATGGCTGCAGTTTTAGCCATAGACATTTTGCGATTTTGGTACGCACGCCCCATTGATCAGCTCCAACGCGAATGATAAAAGAAGTCAATTCTAGCGCTTCAAAGGAGAATTTGCTCGCCTTCATGCATGAACCGATCACATAAAAAAACCACAGCGCAAGCGCCATGGTATTTTCGCAAGGAGTTGCAAGCACACTTAAACCAGTCAGCCTGTCTCTACTGCCTGTTGCACCCTTAACATCTAAAGATCAATCGCTGACTGACACCCAATCAGCGCTGCCACTGAGCATATTGTCGATCCACTGGCTCACCACCGTACCACCGACTTCCCGGGTAAACTGCGCCTGAATAAACGTGTGACTATTACCATCGGCAATCAACGATTTGAATCGCTCGGGATAAGCTTCTTCAATCTCAGCCATTGCAGGTAACAGCGCCGCCTCAAAAGCATCACCACCAATACCTAGGAACGTATCGGCAATGACTGAATCCTGTTTGGTACTCATAAAGCCCATACGGAGGTTCGGATCCTCTGCCAGCTGGTATTTGTGGTAACCGGTCAAATGCCCCTCAGGCGTTACACAGTCATCGCAACTTTCTGGAAGAAACGCCGTGGCGTTCCACTCATTACTAACAAAGTCGATGTAACCCGGAAAAGCAATGCCCACACCCGAGTCATTAATCAGTTCAATCGGCGTATCAGGGAACAGCTTGCGCACAAGTGGCAAAGCATAATCGGTTCCATAACCACCAGCACTGTTGCCAGTCAACAAGATCTTGCTGGGTGCAGAAAACGTGTTGGCTACCACATCGAGCGCGGCTGACAAATTACGCAGCCCCCGTTGATAACGGTCAATTGTGCCGTCGTTATCGTCGTCGTAGTCAACATCACCTGAAAAGACCGAGCCATCGCAGTACGGCAGATAAGCGACATCGAAGCCTGAGGCAGGATTCTGATCATCGCTCGGGTTTAAGATGCCAAACTCGGGCATGCCGGGCGCTGCAGCAGGTGTCGCCTGGCACAGCTGGCTGGTGCAGGCACCACCACCTTCAAGAAAAATCATCACTTCGTCGCCTGAACCTGCGCGGGTAGCCATCGTGTACTCTCCACCCACTAGGCAAAGCGGCCCATCGCCTGCACCAAAGGTGTGCTGAATAAGATCGCCTACGGTCTCTGAGGACATCGGAGTGAACTCCCCCAAGTAACGATCAACGCCTTGTACATACAATTCTTCAAAAGGTACGGGAGCCGGCTCAGGTTCTGGTTCAGGGGGGGTTGCGACGGGAGGAGCTTCAGCGGGGTTCGAATTAGAATCAGAACAAGCACCCAAACTTATCAACATAGCGAGGATGAAAAAACTTTTAACAGCCGCGGAGATCATAGTCACACCCTATTTCATTGTTATTAGTAGCGTTAAATCTTATACGCGGCAAAATCACATCAGACCACTGGGCCTCTCATCCCTGGCTAGCCATACTTGCACGACGCTGCGAACACAAGCATCGATAGCTATCAATCGACCGCCGAACGGTATTTGGCGGCTCCAAACCAATAACAGGTAATGGCGACATAACCCATACTCAGGCTGGACAACAGCGCCCAACGAACGGAGGCAGCACCAAACGAAGAGAGCCCATCACTCAGCATACCGACCAGCAGCGGGCCGAGCCCGAGTCCCAGTAAGTTGAAAACGAGAAGTAACAGTGCTGAGGCCTGTGTGCGCCAGTGGCTAGGCACCAAATTTTGTACCGCCGCATATGATGGCGCAATCCAAAAGCAGGCGAACACCGAGGATAAACCCATGAACACTAAGGCGACTGGCGCCGTCTTGCCCGCAATAGTGAATACTGCGCTCGCGGGCCACAACAAAAACAGTGCCTGCAGAGGTAAAGCCACCATTAAGCCGACGGCAGGAATCCACAGCTGCCATCGGTTATCTCTGAGCGCCAAGCGATCCGCTAACACTCCACTCAGGATGGTCCCTAAAGTGCCACCTGACAGACCAATAATGCCGAGCCACAGTCCCGCATCAACTAAAGACATTCCATGAACTCGGACAAGAAAGCTCGGCGACCAAACACCCAGTCCGTACCCTGGGATCGCCGCAAAACCAACGCCAAGCGCAATCATAAAAAAGGAAGGTAGCCGGATGATCCCACTCAGGGCGCTCATCATAGAGCGATCGGCTTCTAGACCCTGAGGCTTAACTTTGATGGGTTCTTTGACGGTAAAGAACAAAAGCAGTGCAAGTCCCACGCCCGGCACCCCAAAAACAAAGAATACCGTGCGCCAACCGAACGCCTCAGCGATTAATGCGCCGCCAAATAACCCAACTAGCACGCCAATATTGGGCGCTGTCGCCAGCACACCTTGTGCTAGAGCCCGGCGCTCCTTTGGGAAATAATCAGTTAACAATGATTGCGATGGCGGCGTACCCCCTGCCTCGCCAATACCGACGCCCACCCGCAGTAAGGCCAACTGCCAAAAACTGCCAGCCATGCCACAAACCGCCGTTACGGCGCTCCAAGTCGCCATGGATATCGCTAAAACATTGCGACGGGACCAACGATCAGCAAGTCGCGCTACAGGCACACCCAAAGTCGCGTAAAACAAGGCAAACGCGAGGCCTGATATAAGCCCCATTTGAGTATCACTAGCGCCAAACTCCGCTTTAATTGGCTCGAGCAAAATTGTCATGACCTGACGGTCGACAAAATTGAGCACGTAACCACACGTCAATATGAACAACACGTAATTTCGATAGCGCGGCGTGAACTGCTGCGATACGTCGATCTGATAATCAGACTGGGGCATTAGGTTTCTCTTACACTAGGTTTTTCCGACAATCGGTTTTTCGATTTTTCGGAGACTATCACCAAACCGAGGAGGCTATGGCATCCAAACGAACTATCGGTAAACTCGCGCGCGGTGGGTTACCGAATATGTTCAAATCCGGTATTTTGACCTAGCCCTTTAACTAAACTGGCCTTCCGCCCAACACGACGAATGCACCCTATGCAAACACTGATCAGACTCCTGTGCCTTAGCAGCACTTTTTTACTAGTCAACACCGCCTACGCGGTATTACCAGAAGACGCGTCCTGGGACGTGTCTAATCCACCGGGGGAATGGCGAGAAATAACTATCGACACTAACACCACGACCTGGTCATTTGTCGACGTCAGCCCTGACGGTAAAACCCTTGCTTTTGATATGTTGGGCGATATCTACACTTTGCCCATTGATGGCGGGCAGGCAACGGCGTTAACCAGCGGAATTGAATGGAATTTCCAACCAGCCTTTAGTCCTGACGGCAAGAAAATCGCTTTCATTTCGGATAGAGACGGCTTTGACAATGTTTGGGTTATGAACGCCGATGGCAGTGATTTGATCAAGATCACGTCCGAAACCCAGCACAACGTTCACAATCCAGCCTGGTCCCCTGACGGTCAATGGCTGGCCGTCCGCAAAGGTACCGTTTCACGACGCAGTATCCCAGCCGGCGAAATCTGGATGTATCACATCAATGGCGGTAGCGGCGTCGAACTTGTCGACCACCCTGACGGTAAAAAGGCGCAGAAATCTATTGCAGAACCAGCTTTTTCACCAGACGGGCGTTACCTGTACTACAGTCAGGACACAACCGCGGGATGGGTTTGGCAGTACAGCAAGGATTCCACAGGAGAGATTTTCGCCATAAAACGCCTTGAGCTCAAAACAGGTGAGACGGAAACATTTGCAGGTGGACCCGGCGGAGCGGTACGACCCACACCATCACCCGATGGACGCAAATTGGCCTTCGTAAAGAGACTGCCAGATTTTAATAGCGCTATTTATATCAAAGATCTGAAATCTGGCAACGAGCGGCCAGTCTACAAAACTCTCGAGAGGGACAACCAAGAGACCGCAGGATCCCACGGCAATACCACCGCCTTTGAGTGGCTACCCAATAATCGGGATCTCGTATTTTGGAGTGCAGGCAAGTTCCACCGTCTAAACACCGAGTCAGGTGACCTCACCGAGATTCCAGTCACGGTGCACGTTAAGAAGCAGGTGCGCAAAACAGTGCGTTTCCCTGTGGTGGTTGCGCCCGAAAGCTTCGACGTGCGCATGCTCCGCTGGGCACAATTTACGAACGACAACGATCGCGCTATTTTCCAAGCACTGGGACATCTTTACACGGCAACGGTTGAGGATACACAGTCAACAGGGCACAAGCGTCTTACCCAACAAACTGAGCACTTTGAGTTTTGGCCTTCCTTGTCTACTGACGGCAAGAAAGTTGTCTACACAACGTGGGACGACCAAGATTTAGGGCGTATTCGCGTTGTCAGTAGTAAAGGCGGGCGAAGCCAGACCGTGGTCAATGAGCCCGGCCACTACGTCGAGCCAACGTTCTCACCCGATGGCAAGCACATCGTCTACCGTAAAGTAACCGGCGGCTACTTACTCTCACCTCTCTGGTCAGCAGAACCTGGAATTTACAGAGTTGCCGTTGACGGTGGTGAACCGGTAAAAATCGCGTCGAGCGGGCGAGATCCTAAATTTAGCGCGGACGGACAGCGCATCGTATTCTCCCAACGCGGTTCCGATGGTCTGGTCTTGAAAAGTGTTGACCTCAACGGGCTTGATGAACGCGAGCTCGCGAAGGGAGAGAACGTCACGAGTTATGCTTTGTCTCCCAACGCTCAATGGCTGGCCTATACCGAACACTTCAGTGCCTACGTCATGCCCTTCACTCAGGCGGGCCTACCTCTCACAGCAAGCCGCACGGGAACATCTGTGCCGGCTAAGCGTGTATCTCAGCGGGCGGGCGAGTTCCTGCACTGGTCAGCCGACAGTCAGGCGATTAGATGGTCGAATGGGCCGAGCCTCAGCAATCGTAATTTAGCCGATGCGTTTGTTCATTTTGACCGCGACAGTGATGCCGCAGAAAGCCCAGAACCCAGCATAGAAACCATCAATCTTAGCTTCCAAGTGAAGGCGGATAGTCCCGATACACACATTGCTCTCGTCGGCGGAACCATCGTCACAATGCGCGATGCTGATCAACAGCAAGAAATCATAGAAGACGGCGTGATTATTATAGAAAATAATCGTATTAAAGCGGTTGGATCACGGGACCAAGTCCAGCTACCAAACCACGCAAAAGTGATCGATATTAGCGGCAAGGTCGTTATGCCAGGTCTCATTGATGCTCACGCGCACGGTGGCGTTGGCAGCTACGAGATCATACCCGAGCAAAACTGGACCCAATACTCCAATCTGTCATTTGGCGTAACAACGATTCATGATCCAAGCAACGACACGAGTGAAATATTTGCCCACGCAGAATTGCAGCGTACCGGGCAGGTGTTAGGACCTCGCACTTACTCAACAGGCACCATACTGTACGGCGCCAATTCTCCGGGTGCCACGTCTCAAGTAAACAGCTTAGAAGACGCTGAATTTCACATCGAACGCTTGAAGTCAGCAGGTGCCATTTCTGTCAAAAGCTACAACCAGCTCGGTCGCAGCTCTCGCCAGCAAATTATTGAGGCGGCGGATAAGCATGGAATCATGGTGGTACCAGAGGGCGGCATGAAATTTCAACACAACATGAATCAGCTTGTTGATGGCCATACGAGTATCGAACACGCGTTGCCCATAGCGCACGTTTACGATGACGTTACCCAACTATGGGGTCAAATTGAAACAGGTTACGTACCTACCTTCGGGGTATCCTATGGCGGTATATCTGGTGAAAACTATTGGTATGACCGAACCGATGTTTGGCGTAACGAACGACTCATGCGCTATACGCCCGCACAGTTTGTAGAGCCACGCAGCATGCGCCGAACCAAAGCGCCCGATCACCACTACAATCACATTAATGTTGCTGCAACGGCTAAGCAGCTTCGTGACAGTGGCGTGCGAGTGATGATTGGCGCCCACGGGCAGCGTGAGGGCCTAGCCGCTCACTGGGAGATGTGGATGATGCAGCAAGGCGGCTTCACACCCTGGGAAGCCTTGCGAGGGGCGACGAGCGACGCGGCAATTCACCTAGGTATGGATACAGACCTGGGTTCGATTGAAGTGGGCAAACTTGCCGACCTAGTCGTCATCGACGGTGATGTTTTAACGGATATTCGGCAGTCACAGAACGTTAGCTTCACCGTGATCAACGGCCGCATTTTTGATGCGGAAACGATGAATGAGGTATTTACGGGCAAGCGGGAGCGCCAACCATTTTTCTTTGAACAAGCGGGCGGAGAGCTAATGCCCTCAGGCACTGCGACTGCCATTGAAGCCAAAATGGAGCGCCATCATTGGCGTCATTAAACCGCCGCTGAATTAACTGAACCCTAAACCAGCTCGGCATCCAAGAATTTCCGCAAAAATTTATGGTAGCCCACTGGAAACAAGCGAGACACCCACTGCATAAATTTGGCGTCGTTACCCACCATAATTTGAGGCTTTGAACGTGAGACGCCCTTCAAAATAATACTGGCTGCCTGCTTGGGCGTGGTGGGCGTGTGTTGCTTAAATTGCTGATCTCGTTCGTCGGGCGTAGCGCTCGGTTGATCACTATCAGCGCGCGCACGCCGGGCAATATTGGTCGCGATACCACCGGGATGGACGCAACTCACGCGGATAGACGTGCCGTGATACTCACCCACTAGCGACTCAGAGAAACCACGGACAGCAAACTTCGCCGCATTGTATGCCGATTGCGTGGGAACACCGATCATGCCAAATATCGATGATAGGTTCACCAAATGACCAACAGGGGCCTTGGTGAGTAAAGGTAAAAACGCCCGCGATCCCCACACCACACCCCAGAAGTTGATATTCATCAGCCACTGATAGTTGTCCTCAGTGGCATGCTCAAAACGGGCCGCGTAGGCAACACCGGCGTTATTAAAAAGCGCATCAATTGAGGCGGTCGAGTTAGCAACTTGCGAAGCCCAATTATCAATAGCAGCCTTGTCGCCGCAATCGACAACTGCAAGATGAACAGCACCATTTTCTTCACTCAACAACGAATGCGTTTCATGAAGGCGCTCTTCATGAATATCGCACAGCCAAAGATCACAGCCTTGGGCGTTGAGTTGAATGGCTAATTCACGCCCCATGCCGTCACCAGCACCCGTAATTGCGGCACGCTTGCCGTGAAAATAACTGCCCATTATGCTTTTCCTATTTTTATGGTGCCCTAAGCGTAACGTATTCACGATCGCTAAACTGAATAAATGTACCAACTCACTAAAACTGTTATTTTACAATCGACGAACAACATTAGCCGTATGAACCCGCAGGAAATGGAATGAAGCCCACCGATTTTCTCTCTAAAGATGACATTCAGCGCTTCACTGAACGCAGCGACTTTGCAGGCGCGTGGTTAGTGCTCAGCAACTGGCTAATTATTGCAGCGGTTTTCACAACGGTCGCCCTATGGACCAATCCCATCACTCTTTTGTTTGCCATATTATTGTTGGGGGGGCGGCAGCTAGGGCTGGCGATTTTGATGCATGAAGCGGGCCATAAAACACTCTTTCGCTCCCAGGGCATGAATCAGTGGATCGGCCAATGGCTGTGCGCGTATCCCGTTATGGGTGACTGCGATCGTTATGGGGCTTCACATCGAGTGCACCACCGAACCGCTGGCACCGAAAATGATCCAGATTTGCCTAACTATCAGAGCTACCCCGTCAGTAAGCAGCGTTTTATACGCAAACTCAAACGCGATCTATCCGGGCAGACGGGCGTCAAATTATTAGCGGGGCTAGTCACCGGTGGCGGTCGAAGCATTATGATGCGAGAAGGTGAAAAAACGTCGGTCACCCAAGGACTGATAGTCAACCTTGTGCTGTTTGGCGTTTTACTGGCAGTCGGACAACCGGCGCTCTATTTGCTCTGGCTGGTGGCCTATGTCATCGCTTATCCATTGTTAGCACGCATCCGACAAGTAGCTGAGCATGGCGCCGTACCTAATCTGTTTGATGCCGATCCAAGGCGTAATACTCGAACAACACTGCCGCGCTGGTATGAGCGTGGATTCCTGTGTCCGAACTACGTGAACTACCATCTTGAGCACCATCTTTTGGCAAGCGTACCCTGTTATCGACTGCCGGAGTTACACCGCCACCTGAAGGCAAAAGGCTTTTATGAAGATTACCCTGATGCCCTCGCAAACGGTTATTGGGATGTGATCCGTCGAGCCGTACCGGAGCTTGGGCCTATCTCAGCGCTTCAGTAGATTCGGTATCAATATCGGAGTGCTCTTTACGTAAGCCTGATAATCGGGGTCATCACCCCACTGCCGCTTTGCCTTCTGCACTAACGTCGGAATACCGCTGATGCGCGTCAGTAACACAATGACAAAAAGCGGCGAGATTAGTGTCAACAACTGCCCTCCAACCATTGCGGGTAGTGCTGCAATAGTAACCCCTGCCCAAAGCAATATTTCACCGAAGTAGTTGGGGTGCTGGGACAACGACCACAGGCCGGTCGCAATGAATTTACCGTGATTAGCCCCATCGCGACGAAAAACTGTTTTTTGATGGTCGGCGTAGGCTTCAAAGCCAAAGCCTATGCACCACAGTCCAAATCCAAACCAAGAAAGAGGCGTGAGTGGCTCACTCGTCCCACTTAGAATAACGGTGAGTGCGGCGGCGCATGTTAGGGATACCCATAAGCCCTGTAAATTCCAAACTAAAAAAAAACGCGCCGGCAAGTGTTTGAGCTGGCGAAAGCGCTGATCTTCGCCGACCTCTCGTACGCGCAAGAACAAAAATGACCCCAATCGCAATGCCCAAACCACAACCATGGCACCGAGCAATAATGGCAACGGACCGCCCTCTCCTAGCCACAACGCCGCAGCAACGGCGCAAATAAAAGAACAACTACCTATAAGGTCATAGAAGTGCTCGGTCTTGTGATACCACGCATGCAGAAAGCCAAGCCACTGCACCAGATAAATCGCGGCAAAAATGACAGGTAGCGATGGCCATCCCACCGAGAGAGCCATAGGAGGATTGGCAGCCCACCCTAAACCCAAGGTAAGGAGGACTAGCACGCCAGCAATTCCGACAAACTTCACAACGCGCTACCTCAATCTCGACCTACAACAAAATTCACACAGGTAGTCGCACTACCCCCCATATTAAACGTCATGAAATTATTAGCTTCCGCCACTTGCGCCGCACCGGCCGTCCTTGAAACTTGCCGGTGCGCATCTAAAAGCATGCGAACACCCGTAGCGCCCACTGGGTGACCAAGGCCCATAAGGCCTCCGCTCGGATTAATCGGGAAATCACCATCGGCGGCAATGAGGCCCTCCTCTACCGCACGCCAACTTTGGCCCGGCGCGGTCAAGCCCGAATGATCGATTGCCATATATTCCGTTGCGGTGAAACAATCGTGCGTCTCCAAGCCATCGGTTTCACGAATATCATTCATACCCGCGCGATTGAGGGCCTCTTTAAATGCTTTGGCCACATGGGGAAAGATGAGGGGCTCTCCCTGGCTTATTCGTATTTTCTCTTCCAACAGCAAGGGCGCTGATCGATGTCCCCACCCCTTAATACGAGGAACGTCAGCGAGGGGTATGCAACGTTTCGCCGCCCAAACCTTAGCGAATGCCTCATTTGCAAGGACAATACTCGCGGCGCCGTCGGTTATTTGGCCGCAATCGAGCTTGCGGATCGCCCCCTCAATAGAAGGGTTACCCGAGTAGGGTGCGTAGAACGCCGCATCATCAATTCGCCACTCTCGAGTTTGCGCTAAAGGATTACGCTTGCCGTTGGCAAAGTTGATCTCGGCAATGCCTGCGAGATACTCGTGTTTTAAACCGTAGCGACTATCGTATTCGGTAGCTATGCGATCAAACAGGTGCGGCCAGGGAAACTCGCAATCTGTCGCTTCTTGTCCCTGCCACGCTGCCGCGCCCAGATACTCCGCGCCTGTTCGGCCGTCGACGTTGCGCATGATTTCAATGCCTGTGACCAAGGCGCATTGATAATGCCCCAGCATTAACTCTCGCATCGCGGCCAAAATTGCCACTGAACCAGACGCACATGCTGCCTCATGACGCGAGGTCGGAAGGTCGCTGAAAGCGGGCGATAAGTGGCCAAAAAATCCGCCCAATTGGCCTTGCTTCACAAACAGCTCAGCAACAAAGTTACCCACATGGCCAACATCAATATCTTCAGGGTCTACTTGCGCATTGTCGAGAGCCGCAAATGTAACCTCACTGAACAACTCAAACGCGCTCGACCCCTCTCGCGTGATATTGCGGGCGAAGTCGCTTTGTGAACCACCCAACACATATACCTGCTGCATATTATTTGTCTCCAAGATCTAGCAGCGCACGCTCAACGCTATTTTGCGCGTGCTTATTGATGCAATACCGCGCGCGTGCAAAAACTGATGTCTCACTGCGTACAGAGATTACCGCGGTTAACGGACTTAAGCGACACAATGAAGGATACGCCAGACGCGGACCGACCTAGCCTTGAGTCTCAAACTGCACGGCGACCTGAGCACTAAGTTGAGGTCGGACCAGTTTTCCCAACGGATTGCGCGGCAGGCTTTCCACGACCGCGAGAAATTCCGGTAATTTCAGTCGTGCCAGGCCTAGTCCTTCAAGAAAGGAAATGACATCGTCTAACTGCGGGGGATCATCGTGAGTCTCGGGTACGATACAAACACACAAGCGTTCGCCTAGTACCTCATCGGGCACAGCGCAAACGGCAGCTTCGAGTACGCCCGGTAACCGGGTCAATAAGCCATCGATCTCGTCCGGCGCGATTTTGAATCCACCCCTGTTGATGATGTCTTTAATGCGCCCAACGATGCGATAATGGCTCGGCACATCGGCATCGATCGCTAATAAATCACCCGTGCGAAACCAGCCATCTCGGGTAAAAACATCGCGATTATCGACCCCGAGGTACCCGCCAAACACGCCGGGGCCGCGAATGACTAGCTCGCCTGCCTGCTCAGGATCTACTACCCGAGCACCAGTCTCCGGATCACGCAGCTGAGTCTCAAAATCTGTAGCTGCGCTATCTTCACGGTGCGCGAACAAGTGCGCGCGGTGCTCAATTTTTGGGGTGTCCCGCGGTGTTGCGTACAGAGCGATACCCTCGTTACTACCGTAAAAATTAATAACGGGTATTCCGTAATTTTCCTCGAAGGTACGGATCATTTCCGTCGCCAGGGGAGCCGACCCCGAACCTATGGCTCGCAAGGACTCAATGCCACAGCTTCTCCACATCTCCGGTGCGGCCGCGAGTTTATTGAGTAACGGTGGCGGGGCCACCGTAAACTGAACCGCTTCTTGCTTGAGCTGAGCTAAAAAAAGCTGAGGATCTAATGGATGATGTAATACCAACTCTGCTGCAAACTGCGCAGCTGGAAAAATAAACCCCCCTAGAGCAGCCATATTTATTAACGGAAAAGGCACTAACCAACGTTCATGCATGCAATAGCCAGCAGCCTCTGCAGTGAGTCTTGCTTGAACTTGCCACATCGTTTCCGTTCGCGGTACGGGCTTTGGCTGCCCCGTGGTACCCGAGGTCCAGCACAGGGTCAACAGTCGATCGCCCTTGGCTTCCACGGGCGCATCAATCTCCGCGGGCGTATTCAACAGTGGCTCTGCCTCTAACGCCACGACATCAAGAACAGCACAAGGTAAGTCAATGGCTTTTGCCCGAGCAGATAACTCTCCCTCACGAAATGCTGCGGTTGTTATCATCAACTTGGGGCTAACTATCGAGGCGAAATGAAGAAGCTCAAATTCACTGTACTGCACCGCCACTGGTGAAATAACCGCGCCCATACGACTGGCAGCAACATACAGTGCACAAAGCTCTGCCGTATTGGGTAACTGCACCATAAAAACATCGCCCATCCTCAAACCGGCTCGGCGCAAGCCGCTTACCAGACGATCGATCAACTGGTCGTAAGCCGACCACGTTAAACGCAAAGGGTGTCTACCTATCAGCTCGACAGTGTTAGGCGCCTCGATGATAGCGAGCTGCTCAGAATATAGTCGCCCATTGGCCGCTACTTGTTCGCTGAGTGTTACAGGATTTATTGCTGTCAAAAGCCCACCTATTGAATTGGTTTACCGTTATATTGTGCGCGTCTAAGCGTTCGAAGTCGCCGTCACTCGCTATGCTCAAGTGTCTGCTGACCGAGCGCGAGCGTCAACATAACCACCATTGGCAAACAAGGAGATTGTGTGTCCGGCACTTTTCAAATCACTATCGCGCGCGAGCAAGATGTGGCGCAAATCATGACCTTCATTCAGGAACTTGCCGTTTACGAGCGAGAGCCCGATGCGGTTGTCGCCACCCACGATGATCTTCGTAAGGCGTTGTTCGGCCCAGCACCTAAAGTGTTTGCCATTTTATGCTGGGAGGAGGACACGCCCATTGGTTTCGCACTGTACTTTTTTAACTTCTCAACATGGCTCGGTCAACACGGGATCTATCTCGAGGATCTGTACGTCACACCGAGCTCTAGAGGTCGCGGAGCAGGTAAGTTGCTCCTGCAGCATTTAGCAGGCATTGCGGTTGCCGAAGGCTGCGGACGCTTCGAATGGAGCGTCCTTAATTGGAATAAGCCCGCGATCGACTTTTATGAGTCTGTCGGCGCTCGACCGCAGTCGGAATGGATGGTTTATCGACTTGCCGGCCAAGCCTTGGAAGACTTTGCGTGCGGCGCAGGCTAATTCGCGAGTGCGTCGTTGAGCCAGGTGTCAATCTGACCCTCACATAACAGTCGCTCTAAATACGCATTACCCCACTATACACAATACTCTGCTAGCCATGGCATGTGAGCCCAACAAGGCCATTGAAGGATTCACGGGCATAGGGCTCAGAAATCTGGTGATAAAGGGCACTTGAATAGTGAAAAAAGACATCTGAAAACCCGTTACCGAAGTACAATAGCCTCTCTCCTTTCACCCAGAGCACCAACCACCTTACGCCGGGAAGCGTCATGTTCAGCGAAGTAATGCCCTACAAGAAGAAATTCACGGTGGTTAATGGCCATAAAATCGCTTACGTCGACGAAGGGACTGGCGATCCCATTGTTCTGTTACATGGAAACCCTACGTCTTCATTTCTTTGGCGAAACGTCGCGCCGGAACTCCTTAGTTCGGGGCGCGTGATCATCCCCGATCTCATCGGCCATGGGGATTCCGATAAGCTACCCTCCACTCTTGGCGCTGATCGTTACACATTGGAAACTGCCTACAGCTACGTAGCGGGTCTATTAGAGGCAATTGATGTGACCGCCAATGTGACGCTGGTCATTCATGATTGGGGCAGCGCACTTGGGTTTATGTGGGCTATGCGTAACGAACGCGCAATGAAAGGCATCGCTTACATGGAGGGTATAGTGTGTCCTGTGAGCTGGGCTGACTGGCCAGACAGTGCGCGCGGTATCTTCAAAGGCTTTCGTTCTGAAAAAGGCGAAGATCTGATTCTTAATCGCAACATGTTTATTGAAGCGGTACTACCTAGCTCTATCATTCGAGAATTAACAGATAAAGAAATGGAAGCCTACAGAGCGCCATTTATCGAGGCCCAGGATCGCCAGCCTACGTTAAACTGGCCGCGACAAATTCCCATTGAAGGCGAACCTGCCGCGGTTGTAGCGTTAGTTGAAGAGTACGGCGCGTTTATGGCCCAGTCAGCTTTGCCCAAACTATTTATCAACGCCGAGCCTGGATCTATCTTGGTGGGCAAGCAACGGGAGTTTTGCCGCCGCTGGCCCAATCAGCAAGAGGTCACCGTTCAAGGCCTACATTTTATTCAGGAGGACTCACCCGTTGAAATCGGGCAGGCAGTCGCCTCCTGGCTTGAATCAATTTAGATCAATCAATTTTGTTCGGCCAATTTAGTATGACAAGTCAGCAATGGAAAAAACTATGAAACCCAGTACCAAGCCGCTCAATCCAAACTTCTCATCGGGACCATGTAGCAAAAGGCCCGGCTATGATTTGTCATCATTAGTGATTGAGAGTCTGGGGCGCTCGCATCGCTCTGCAATTGGCAAAAAGACGCTGCAGTTGGCGATAGATAAAACTGCAGAGATCCTCGGAGTCCCGGACGATTACCGAATTGGCATTGTCCCGGCATCAGACACAGGAGCCGTCGAAATGGCCATGTGGTCACTCTTGGGGGCCAGACCCATTGATGTTTTATCTTGGGAGTCTTTTGGTGGCGACTGGGCCTCAGACATCAAGAACCAGCTTAAGCTTGAACACGTTCGCCATCTCAGTGCGGACTACGGCTCGCTGCCAAACTTCGAGGATGTAAATCCAGAGCATGATGTGGTGTTCACTTGGAACGGCACAACGAGCGGCGTCAAGGTCCCCAATGCCGATTGGATCTCGAGCCAGCGTTCAGGGCTCACTATTTGCGACGCCACTTCCGCGGTATTTGCGATGGACCTGCCCTGGAATAAGCTCGATGTTGTCACCTACAGCTGGCAAAAAGTACTCGGTGGCGAGGGCGCCCATGGCATGCTTATCCTAAGCCCGCGTGCAGTCGAGCGACTTGAGTCTTACACTCCGTCATGGCCACTGCCTAAAATTTTCCGCTTAACTAAGGCAGGGCAATTGATCGAGGGTATTTTTAAAGGCGAAACCATCAACACGCCATCCATGCTGTGTGTGGCAGATTATTTGGACGCTTTGCAGTGGGTAGAGTCTGTTGGCGGCTTAGAGGGCTGTATTAAAAGATCTGAAGCTAACCTTGCGGCGGTGTCGAGTTATGTCGAGCAGCACGATTGGATACAATTCTTAGCAACCGACGCCGCAATAACGTCTAATACCAGTATCTGTTTAACCGTTGACGCAAGCCCCGAACAGGTAAAGACCATGATTGCCCTGCTAGCAGATGAACAGGTAGGTTACGACATTGGTGCCTATAGAGACGCGCCTCCGGGCCTTCGTATTTGGGGCGGTGCAACCGTAGAGAGCGCCGATATTGCCTCACTCATGCAATGGATTGGCTGGGCCTACACCCACGTCACCAGCACACACTAAAAGGCTTACATCATGTTTTATATTAGAACCTACAACAAAATTTCATCGCGAGGCCTATCGAGTTTCCCCGCCGACTTTTATCAAGTGTCTGAAGAAGAGAGCCAACCGCATGGGATTCTGCTACGAAGTCAAAAGTTACATGACATCGACTTGCCTGAATCAGTGCTCGGCATCGCACGCGCCGGCGCCGGCACCAACAATATTCCCGTCTCCAAGTTTACGGAGAAAGGCGTAGTTGTCTTCAACACGCCAGGAGCTAACGCCAACGCGGTCAAGGAGCTGGTGCTTGCGGGCTTACTGCTAGGCTCTAGAGGCATTCTGCAAGGGCGCGATTACGTAAATACCCTAACGGAAATGAGCGACTCAGATGAAATGGCGAAACTGTTAGAGCAGGAGAAAAAGCACTACGCAGGTCGCGAACTCATGGGTAAAACATTGGGCATCGTCGGTCTTGGCGCCATTGGCTCACTCGTAGCCGATGTAGCTCTTGCCTTAGGAATGAAGGTCGTCGGTTATGATCCCGCGCTATCTATTGATGCTGCATGGCGCCTCTCTTCGCAAGTTAAGCGCATGGAGAGTCTCGAGCAATTACTGGGGCGCGTGGACTATGTAACGTTACACATACCCGCGATAGCAGCTACCAAGCACCTCATCAATGAAGACACGTTGCAACTGATGAAGTCGACCGCCTGCATTCTTAACTTTGCCCGCGCGTCTATCGTAGACTCTAATGCTGTAGTGCAGGCCTTAGATGCGGGCGCTCTGGGGCAGTATATTTGCGATTTCCCTGAACCTTGGTTGATCAATCATAAGAAAGTTATTGCGGTACCTCATATTGGCGCGAGCACCGCTGAGGCCGAGGAGAACTGCGCAACCATGGCAGTGGCCCAGCTACGAGAATTTCTCGAGCATGGCAATATCAAGAACTCCGTCAATTTTCCCACTACCGAGCTGGCGCGGGGACACGGTAATACGCATGCACGACTAACGTTTACCAACCACAATAAGCCGGGTGTTCTCGGTCAGGTCCTGTCTATATTTGCAGAGCATGAGATCAATATCGTCGATATGGTTAATAAAAGTCGTGATGATATTGCCTACAATATTCTCGACATGAGTGAGCAGCCAAGCCAAGAAACCTTGAATGCTATGAAAGCGATTTCTGCTGTACTCAACGTCCGGGTGCTTTGAGAAGACCGCGCTGCTCTCGAGAGCTAGCTCTAGGATACCGAGGTCAAAAAAAAGCCCGCTTATCAGCGGGCTTTTTTGGTTACGAAGCACTTAGAACTTGAGCGTTCCACGCACACCGAACACTGCACCTTCATCCATGAACCACGTGTGGCTACCAGCCAACACGGGGGTATCGAAGCTTTGCTGCAGCGCCGCCTCATCAAAGATGTTACGGCCATAAGCCATCAACTCCCAAGACTCCCCTACCAAACCAATACGTGCGTTAACCTTGGTATAAGACGGAATTACATCAAGGGGGTCAGCATCACCCGCCGAGTCAAACTCATCACGGTAGTTCACATCCACGCCCGCAAACAGCTCCATACCCATGAAAGGTCGGCGGTAATCGAGGAAGGCGTTGCCACTCACTTCGGATGCGTAAAGCGTACGCACTCCAGTCAAGTCATTAGCTGAACTTGGACCACCCGCCGCAATACCCTGAGTCGTACCACAGGCTGGGTTCTGATCCAACTGCTTGGCATTGCAGGGACCGTCAACAAAGTCGCCGTATTCTGCATCAAGGTAAGCCGCATTGACGCCAAGACGCAACTCGTCGGTCAGCTGCCACTGGAAGTCAACCTCTAAACCCATGACCTCAGACGAAGCGGCGTTCTTAACTGCGAAGCCCACACCCTTAAAGATGGTGGTTTGCAAGTTGTCGTACTCCGAGTAAAACGCCGCCCAGTTTACGCGCATGGCACCATCCATTAGCTCGTGCTTACCACCAATCTCGAAGGCATCAACCGACTCATCATCAAATTCAAAGTCTTCGTTTGGCACAGTAGACACAAACTGGCTAGCTTGGAAACCATTGTTCACGACCGGTGGAATTGGGGGTACACCCACGGGGATATCACCGGGGTTGCCGTCATCAGCTGCGCTGAAGCCGCCCGATTTAAAACCTTGTGAGAAGCTGACGTACATCATAGAACTGTCGCTTATGTCCCACTGTAGGTTAGCTGAGGGCGAGAAATCGGTGGTCTTGCGCTCGCCTTCCCAATACTTGTTGTAAGTATTAAAAGACGATGCTTGAATGACTGCCATCCAGTTGTTGTAACCACCGGCACATCCCAACTCGTTATTGCCGGTCATACCGCAAAGGCTGTCTCCCAGCTTCTGGTCACTGATTGCGTCCTTTTCTTCCTCGGTGTAGCGTGCACCCAGCGTTAAACGAAGCGTATCGGAGATCTCATAGGTACCCTGTGCAAAGAACGCCACCGACTCCGTGTTTTGTACAAAGTTGTGGTTTCTTGCAACCTGGTTCGCGGTATACACGCCGAAGCCGGGGATACCATTGAGCGGGCTATCCGATGTCAATACCGTCAGCAGGTTTTGCGGCATAAACGCGGCGGGTACTTGACCACCGGTAAGTGCGAGCGATAGGAACTCAGGGAAAAGCCCATCGAAATTAGTGTCGATTTGGACTTGACCTCGCATATCGAGCTGGTTGTCATCGGCATACGCACCCACGGTGTAATTAAATTTATCACCAATGTCGTCAGTCCAACGGAATTCTTGGCTTGCCTGTTTGAAGTCATGCTGGTCGCTTCGGTCAATAAACTGCAGCGGCAACCAATCTACGTCGACGTCGTCGAAATAATTGTAGGCTGCGTAACCGGTAACCGAGCTAAGCGTACCGGTACCGATATCCCAGTTCATGTTCAACGAGTAGTTCTCGATTTCATCAACACTGTTGTCAGGCTTAAGGCCGATACCTATACCGTCGTCTTTACTGCGGCCATAGTTATTGTCTTTGTAGGTGGTGAAATCACGACCCGCGATTGATCCAAAGTCGGGGAAAAAGACATCCATAATCTGGTAAGCGGTATTTGCGAAGTCCGATCGATTTGGCACATCGGTTTCTCGCTCGGCTGGAGACAGAAACTTCCATGTGGCACTGGGGGCACCATCGCGATCGCGCTTGTTGATAGAGTATTTAAAGTTCGCCGAGAACGTATCGGAGGGCTCCCACAGCAGGGTAACGCGCAGACCATTTTCGTCAGTTTCACCCTCGTCTTGATCTAAGAAAGCATTATATACGTAGCCGTCTGTCTCGCGACGTCGGAACGCCAGTCGGGCACCGAAGGTATCACCGCCGGCCTGAACAAATCCCTCGTAAATCGCGCCACCGTTTTCTTCAACGGACGCATTGATCTCACCGCTAGCGCCTTCGCCAAGAGTTGGCGAGGCACTGGCAATGTTAATAGCACCAGCAACTGTGTTTTTACCAAACAGTGTGCCCTGAGGACCGCGCAACACCTCTACCCGAGCCACGTCCATTAATGCAGATCGGTACTGCCGACCACGGCCTAGATAAACGCCATCTAGATACATGCCCACTGACTGCTCAAAGCCACGGTTGTTGCCTGAGCCGATACCACGCATATAGATGTTGGTATTGACCGAAGCCTCAGCAATGTGGAGGCTGGGAACAAAGTCTGCAAGAGCTGCAAAGTTCAAGATTGTGGCGTCTTGAATCTTTTCGCCGGCAATGGCGCTAACCGAAATAGGAACATCCTGCAAGTTCTCAGCTCGTTTCTGAGCCGTAACAATGACTTCTTCTAACTGCTGGGCATGCACTGAGGACGCAAGCGTTGCAGCCGAAATAGCTAAGACGAGAGGCAAACGTTTTACTGAACGCAACATATAGGTACCTTTTTATTAAGTGATCTTTTTAGGTGTTTTTGGCTTTTGTTTTTTTATAGTTATTCAACACTGTTACCGCCAATTGCCGAGACTAGTAATAGATTAACCAATTTGCAAGCGGAAAAGATTCGTCGCGGTTGCTTTGGCGATCTAAGATACCCTAATGTCACCTTTTACACTACTTAACGTAGCGCCAAGGGAATACTGTTGGCCGATAACAATAAGGAAATCAACGATGACCGCAACGCTAACAGACAACGAGGCTTTGCCTGTCAAAGACATTGACGTGTCGGACCCAACGCTTTACCAAACGGATAGCTGGCGCCCCTGGTTCGCGCGCTTAAGAGCTGAGGATCCGGTTCACTGGACCGAAAATGAGGCTTTTGGTGGCTTTTGGTCGGTAACTCGTTTCGAAGACATCGTTGCCGTAGACAGGAATCACCATGACTTTTCCTCCGAACCATCTATCACCATCGGAGATTACGGGGACGACCTGCCGATTAAGCAGTTCATTGCCATGGACCCTCCTCTTCACGATATCCAGCGAAAAGCGGTGCAGCGGGTTGTTGCGCCGAAGAACCTAGCGGATCTGGAAGCCCTTATTAGAAGTCGCGTCATCGCCATCCTTGATGAGCTGCCCGTCGGTGAGGCCTTCGACTGGGTGGAGCATGTTTCCATCAATTTGACCACCCAGATGCTTGCCGCCATTTTTGACTTTCCTTTCGAAGATCGCGCGAAGCTGCCCTATTGGTCTGACATGGCGACGTCTTTGCCAGAGGCCACGGGTGGCGCTGGTGATGTTGACGCACGCACGAAGGCACTGACAGAGTGTCTCGAGACCTTCACCGCGCTCTGGCACGAACGGAAGAATAATCCACCAGACACCATGGATTTGATCAGCATGATGGCGACCAACCCGGACACCGCAGGGATGGTTGATGACCCGCTTGAATACTTAGGCAATATCATCCTGCTGATCGTAGGCGGCAATGACACCACCCGCAATTCGATCACGGGCGGTGTTCTTGCGCTCAATGAAAATCCTGATCAATACGCCAAGCTAAAAGCCAATCCCGAGCTGGTCACATCGCTGGTACCCGAGATTATTCGCTGGCAAACCCCGTTGATGCATATGCGACGAATAGCAACGCGAGATGTTGAATTGGGCGGTAAAACCATTCGCAAAGGCGACAAGGTAGTGATGTGGTATCTGTCTGGCAATCACGACGAAGGGGCTATTCATAACCCCAACAGCTTCATTATCGATCGCGAGAACCCCCGATTTCACCTGTCCTTTGGATTTGGTATCCACCGATGCATGGGGAATCGTCTGGGCGAAATGCAGCTCAGGATTTTGTGGGAAGAACTATTAAACCGCTTCTCGCACGTAGAGGTCACGGGAGAACCTGTGCGTGTGCAATCAAACTTTGTGCGGGGTTTTGAATCCATGCCCGTAATCCTGCATCGATAGCACGCGGCGAAGCCTCAGCAGAGAAAATTATCACGGCAACGCCACGCCAATTTGCCAGGAAAATCTACCCACAAATGAGAACAATAAAAATGGTAAAAAAATTAAGCAGCCACCTCTTCCCAGAACTCTTTTTCGGCATTTCACGATGGTCGCTCGCCTATACCGCGCTACTCTTTATCATCCTCTCTCCTGCCGGAGTGGCCGCAACGAGTAACGAGCAACGGGCCAATCCCGAGCTTCTGGAGCTACAGCAAAGACAAAAGCCTCTTCTTCGAAAACTCGGCGAGCGGGTCTATGCCACCGAGTTTATCGGCTATTCAAATCACGGGTTTATCGAGGGCGAGAATGGCATCATCGTCATTGACGGCGGCTGGTTCCCAACAACCACCCAACGCGCAATCACCGAGCTTAGGGAATTTACCGATAAACCGGTGGCAGCCATTATTTACACCCACCTCCATTTGGATCACTTTGCTGGCATCGGACCTATCATGGCGGGTCAGCCAGAGAATATCCCTGTCTATGGGCCCGCAGGCTGGGAGCACTGGGTCACGCGCCTGTTGAGGGGGGATCGGGAGTCAATCCTCCGTCGCGTTTACCTTCAGATGGGTATGTTGCTTCCTCAAGGGGAAGAAGGGACTGTCGGGAATGGTATCGGGCCTTCTCCGGTACCGGAGCCTAATGATCCACTGAGCTTCCCCCCCACCATTAACGTAGAGCGGCCCCTCGACCTTGTTATCGAGGGTGTGCCATTGCGCATCATGCCCATGGAGGGGGATGTCACCGAGCATATGTGGGTATGGCTACCTGAGGACCGCATTCTGTTCAGCGGCGATTCACCGCCTCATGGTGTGTTTCCAGCTGTTGAGACTGCGCGCTTCGAAATTGGTCGCAACCCAGACGAAATGCTGCGCGCGGTTGAAACCTCCCTTTCTCTCCAGCCCGACGTGATCGTGCCCGGTCACTCCCAGATATTAAAAGGTCGCGACGAAATCGACCGGGTCATGTCAGACACTCGCGACGCGATTGCGTTTTTGGTCGATCAGGTCAATCGATTTTTTCTAGCAAACCGCTCAGCGGATGACTTGCTCGACACGCTAGATCTGCCGCCAGCGATTGCTGCCAATCCGGATTTACAACCCTATTATCATCGCTGGGAATGGATGGTGCGCCAGCGATTTGTGAAGCTGGGAGGCTTCATCGATGACTCCATGGACTACCTATCTCTCAATGCGCTGGAGGAGTCGCGTAGACTCGTGCCATTACTTGGGGGGGTTGATCGAGTACTCGCGGTAGCAGGAACAAGTATCCAGGGCGACCCGCGTTGGTCTGCCCGGCTCGCGACCTATGTTCTGCATACTGACCCCGGTAATGAGGAAGCCCGGGCTATTCGTCAGCGCGCTTTTCTCAAAGTCGCTCAAACAACGAACAGCGCCAATGAGCGAAACTATCTTTTGGGATTCATTCTGGAAGAGCGAGGCGAGATTGATTTTTCACGGCAGCTTGCGCCGCTCAACCAGCGTGCTTATGCGCAGCTGGACAATATCACTCTACTTTCACGCCTGAAGGCACGGGTAAAAGCCGAAAAAGCTGACAACATTCAATCGGTGATAACGTTATCGGTAGATGAGGAACCCTATATGCTGACGCTGCGCAACAACGTTCTATTCGTGGAGTCAGTGACCAATTCATCAGTCCATACTGATGGTGATGGCGATGTTAATAGTGCTAGTAATAGCGCTACTGCGTCCATGACTCGAGACGAGTTGATCGGGGTCGTTGCTCGAGCCAGTACATTGCTCACCTTGCCCGGATGGCAAGACCCTCTGGCACAACAGATGGCCGCTTTCATTGACGAGTGAATGCCTTGGACCCCAGTATGTTCAGCGTTGGGGTCTTATTTCGGGCGTTTAGGTAGCACAAAAACCGCTGGTAGCACTAGCCGAGCGGGGATTTCTCGATAATGCGCTCAATGGCACTGGATTGGCGTGAAGATCCAGCGCTGTTCAAGTTACTTGTTGAATGACAATTATAGAATCGAGATGCCTCAATTATGTGCTGTCTTGACCGACTGTTATTTTGCTTGAGCAAACAAAATCGCAGCCCAAATGATGAGGCTAGTTAATCACCCTTTTTTGTCCATCACGGAATTGATTGGGCGAGCAGCCTTCCCAAGCCTTAAACGCCCTCCGAAAGCTGCTTGCTTCCACAAAGCCCAAACTGGCCGCAATGGACTCAACGCTATCACTGGTCTCAGTAAGATATCGTCGCGCCCAGCTAGCGAGCACCTCAGCGCGCAAATCTCTAAAGCAGACCCCTTCATTTTGTAGTCGTCGGTTTAATGTTCGCTCTGATATGTGGAGAGTTTTTGCCATTGATTTCAGAGTGGGCAATGGCAGTTCGCTCGACTGCAAGAGGGTTCTCACATAGTGGCTGTAAGATCTAACATCTGAGCGGCTTAACTCTCTCAGATTTTCTTCCAAAGAAAGTTGAAAACGCTGCCATAGGTGGCGGTTGTAGTAAGGGGAAGGCATATCGAGGCAGTGAGCGGGCAGCTCCGACGATGTCACCGAGTGGTTGAACGATACTTGGCCCCGAAAATATTTTGCATAGGCATCTGCATAACTCGGTGGCGGGTAGCCCAGCCGATAATGGGCATCCTGAATGGTTCTACCCGTGATCAGCTCGGCATAGTTTTGCAGCCACAGTAAGCCGCTTTCGGCGTGAAAGCGCTCGACTTCGTCAAGCTCGGTCTCCCATTGGAGCACCACCCGCAATCCTTGTAAGGTGGCTTCAATATTGATCTTAGAGTGTTGAGCGTGGACCCGCGCAAAGCTCTCTACCACCTGCAGCCCCGCTCGGAGAGTCGGAGCACTCGACGCTGCAACCCCGACTGACCCCAAGGTCATCGTGCGGACGTTTCT
>ERZ807291.1910-NODE-1910-length-32671-cov-28.336277_pt1 | contig 32671 bp, 28 predicted proteins | sample MGYA00521257_ERZ807291 | MGnify/ENA primary metagenome ERZ807291 (study PRJEB31413, sample SAMN03169783) | marine metagenome | biome: Marine; feature: Water; material: Subsurface seawater | place: North Sea | collected 2011-04-28 | depth 1 m m ...
GACAATACACCTCAACTATAAACAGGTAACACCTATAATTAAAATCCCAACCTTATGGTTGGGATTTTTTGGTTGTACCCATTTTAATTCTGTTAATATATCAGGACGATACTACCAAAACTTATATCTTTAAAACAAATTCAATATTTATATTTAAAAGCTTATTATGAAAAAATTGCTTACAGTAGCTATCCTTCTGGTGACTTGTTTATCAATAGCTCAAAAAGAAAATACAACATGGGATGTAAACAAACCGGGAGAGAGTTTTAACTACGCAACGCATAAATTCACTACCACCCAGGGTACATGGATGAATCTTGATGTTAGCCCAGATGGCAAAACAATTGTGTTTGACATGTTAGGAGACATCTACACAATGCCCATCCAAGGTGGAAATGCAAAAGCAATACGCACAGGAATAGCCTTTGAGGTGCAGCCAAGATTTAGCCCAGATGGGAAGTATATTTCTTTTACTAGCGATGCTGGTGGTGGAGATAATATTTGGATCATGAACACACAAGGTAAAGAGGCAAAGCAAATTACTAAAGAGAGTTTCAGACTTCTAAACAATGCTGTTTGGACACCAGATAGTAAATACTTAATTGCACGTAAACACTTCACAAGCTCAAGAAGTCTTGGTGCCGGCGAGTTGTGGCAATATCATATTACTGGTGGCAGTGGAATACAAGTAGTAAAAAAGAAAAATGACCAACAAGATATTAATGAACCTTGGGTTTCTAGTGACGCAAAACACTTATACTATAGTGAAGATATGTACTCAGGTGGTTTTTTCCAATACAATAAAGATCCCAACAAGCAGATTTATGCTATAAAACGCTACAACCTTATCTCTGGAGAGAGACAAACCATCACAGGAGGGCCAGGTGGAGCTGCTAGACCAACAGTATCTCCAGATGGAGCTATGCTTGCTTTTGTAAGACGTGTTGGAGAGAAAACAGTTTTATATATTCATGACCTTGAAACTGGGCAAGAGTTTCCAATTTATGACGGGTTAAATAAAGACCAACAAGAAGCATGGGCTATATTTGGTGTGTATCCAAATTTTGATTGGCTACCCAATAACAAAGAACTAATTATTTGGAGTGGTGGTTCATTTCAAAGAATAAACACAGAAACTCTCGCGGTAACACCCATTAATTTTCAGGCAGATGTTTCTATAGATTTGGCACAAACGGTTAAGACAAACACTCCCATAGAGCGCGACCAATTTACCCCTAAAGTAATACGTAATGCAAGAACCTCTCCAGATGGAAAGACACTAGTATTCTCTGCCTTAGGTCATTTATACAAAAAAACACTTCCTAAAGGAACACCAGAGAGACTAACAGCATCTACAGATTTTGAATTCGAACCTAGCTTTTCTCCTAGCGGAAATGAAATTATTTATGTAACCTGGAATGATCTTGAAAAAGGGACAATTTCTTACGTAGATATCAACGAGGGTGAGCCTGTAAAACTCACCACAGAAAAAGCCATTTACAGAACCCCTAGTTACTCAAAAGACGCAAAGCAAATTGTTTACAGAAAACAAGCAGGTAATACAGACCAAGGCATAACTTTTACAAAAAACCCTGGAATATATGTAATGGACCAAGATGGACAAAATCCAACCAAAATTATAAACTATGGAGAAAACCCTATGTTTAATAATGACGGATCTAGAATTTACTTGCAAACAGGAGGAACTTATTTTGGAAACTTGACAAAAAAATTAATATCGGTTAATCTTCAAGGACATGATGAGCGTGAGCATGTTATTTCAAAATATGCAAACCACATTGTGCCATCTCCAGATAACAAATGGGTAGCTTTTACCAATTTACACAAAGCCTACATAGCGCCAATGCCACAAATAGGAAAGCCATTAACTCTTGATGGAAAAAGCAATAATGTACCTGTACAACAAATTGCTAAAGATGCTGGTGTAAATTTACATTGGTCTTCTAATAGCAATACAATAATGTGGACTCTTGGAGATGAGTATTACAGCAATACCCTGCAAGACAAGTTTAGTTTTGTGCCCTCAGGAAAACAAACACCAACCAATATGCCAGATAGTGGTTTAAAAGTTGGCCTTAACGCTCTTGTTAACAAACCCTCAGGAAGAATTGCCTTTAGGGATGCTCGCATCATTACCATGAACGGAAATCAGGTTATTGAAAACGGTGTTATTGTTGTTAATGGAGATCACATAGAGGCTATTGGTAGTGCTGCAGAAGTGACCATCCCTGATGATTGTAAAATAATAGTAGCCACTGGAAAAACAATCATGCCTGGTTTGGTAGACAGTCATGCGCATATTGGCGGCTTTAGAGCAGGGCTACCAGTACAAAATAATTGGCAGTTTGCAGCGAATTTAGCCTATGGAGTAACAACAGCCCATGATCCTTCTGCCAATACAGAAACAGTTTTTACCCTATCTGAGTTGCAAAAAGCAGGAGAACTTGTAGGACCTAGACTCTACTCTACTGGTTTTATTTTATACGGCGCAGACGGAGATTTTAAAGCCGTTATAAATAATTTAGAGGATGCAAGAAGCAGTATTGCTCGCACCAAAGCATTTGGAGCCAAGAGTGTAAAGAGTTATAACCAACCACGCCGTGAGCAACGCCAGCAAGTATTGCAAGCTGCTCGTGAACAAAACATTAATGTTGTGCCAGAGGGCGGGTCTACATTTTTCCACAATCTAACAATGGTTATAGATGGCCATACAGGTGTTGAGCACAACATACCTGTGGCACCAGTCTACAAAGATGTATTAGAAATATGGGGCGCTAGTGGTACCGGATACACTCCTACTCTTATTGTGAACTATGGAGGATTAAACGGTGAACTTTATTACTACCAAAGAGATAATGTTTGGGAGGATGAAAAACTGCTGAAATTTACACCAAGAAGTGTAATTGATAGCCGCTCCAAGCACAGAACTATGGCACCTATCAAAGAATATGAAAATGGGCATATACTTGTAGCTAAAACAGCCAAAGATCTTGTAGCTGCAGGAGTAAAATTAAATATGGGGGCCCATGGGCAACTCCAAGGGCTGGGAGCTCACTGGGAAACCTGGATGCTAGCAAGTGGCGGCTTAAGTAATCATGAGGCCTTAAAAGCTGCCACTATAAATGGCGCTAACTATATTGGCGCAGGGCAAGATATTGGTTCTCTAGAGGTAGGAAAACTGGCAGATTTAATTGTTCTTGACAAAAACCCACTAGAATTTATAGAAAACACCAAGACCATTGAGCACGTAATGATTAATGGGCGACTGTATGATACAAACACCTTAAATGAGGTAGGAAACAATCCAAAACCACGCGCTCCCTTTTACTGGGAAATACCAGGTTATAACAAGGCCTTTCCATGGCATCAAGAAACACAAAGTTTTATGAGAGGTGGTTGTGGTTGCCATATAGGGCACAATTAACATAAAACTCGCTAATTAATTAGAAAGCTTGCACGAGTAAATCTTTAAAAATAAAAAAGCCTGTGTTATAATCTAACACAGGCTTTTTTTTATATTGAGCAGGTTTTATTTTTTCTTAGCAGTGGTTACCTTTTTATTTTGAGTAACTGCTTTTTTAGTTGCTTTAACAGGCGCCTTATTTACTTGCTTACTTGCCGCCTTTTTTTTAGAAGTTGCTTTAGGAGCTTTATCCTCAGGGGTTGCATCTTTGGCAGGCTTGTCTTCACCCTCCTGTGCTGGCTTAGAGAAGTCTGTAAATCCGTTTTTAACTAAAAGGTTATACCATTGTACCACTTTTTTAATATCACTTGGGTATACGCGGTCTTCATCATAGTCTGGCAAAACACCAAAAAAGAACTCTTCTAATTCTACTTTAGGCACTTTATGGCTAATGGTTTGTTTTCCATCTTCTTTGGTTGCAATCTTTTCAAAGATTTCATGAAGTGGCACCTCCTTGGTTAAAGTATAGATAGCAATTTCTGTAAGTAAACTTACATTATGCCTTGAACTTACACTTATTTTTTTCTGGTCTAATAAAGACTCTGCCAAAAAACCACTTCGGGTTTGCTTGGTCATCTTATACAATCCTGGTTTTCCTGAAATTGATAATATTTTTTCTAAACTCATAATTATTTAAAATCTTTAAGTGCTTGGTGCATACTGCGTAATTTTTAAACAATACTCTTTATTGTTTGAAATTATTGCAAAGATGTTTTGAAATTTTTTGATACGCAACCCTTTAACGTTTCTTTTTAGCATTAGGAAAACGCATGCGGTAATCTGCGTTTGCTTTACCTTTGCTAATGTTAGTTAACCTGCCTTTTAGTATTCTCTTTTTTAGTGAAGAAAGTTTGTCTGTAAATAAGATTCCTTCGATGTGGTCATACTCATGTTGTATAATTCTTGCAATAATACCGGTAAACTCTTGGGTGTGCTTTGTAAAGCTTTCATCATAATACTCTATAGTAATGTCAGGTTTTCTAAATACATCTTCACGTACATCTGGAATACTTAAACAACCTTCATTGAAAGCAAACTCCTCGCCATGCTCCTCTAGTATGGTCGCATTAATGAAGGTTTTTTTAAATCCTTCAACCAGGGCTAATTCTTGAGCATCCATAGTATCCTTATCAGCAAAAGGACTTGCATCAACCAAAAATACACGAATTGGCAAACCAATTTGTGGCGCTGCCAAACCTACTCCGCTGGCCCCGTACATGGTTTCATACATATTTTCTAGTAGGGTGTCTAAATTAGGGTATGCCTTAGATATATCTTCACATTCTTTTCGTAACACAGGATCGCCGTAGGCTACAATGGGTAAAATCATTTTCTATTATTTAGTATATAAAAATTGTTGCAAAATAATGGTAGCGCTTATTTCATCTACAAGAGCTTTGTTTTGTCTTTGTTTTTTTTTCAAGCCGCTATCAATCATGGTCTGAAAAGCCATTTTACTTGTAAAGCGTTCATCTACTCTCACTATAGTAATACTTGGAAATTTAACTCCAAAGCCTTTAATGAAATTTTGAATATTCCCTTCTATATTTGAGGGCGTTCCATCTCTTTGGGTGGGCTCACCAATTACAATAGCATCTACCTTTTGCTCAGAAAAATAGTGGCTTAAAAATGGCATCAATCCATGAGTTTCAACCGTGGTAAGACCAGAGGCAATAAGCTGTAACTCATCAGTCACGGCTATCCCTGTGCGTTTACTACCGTAGTCTATGGCGAGGATTCTTCCCATTTTTAGTGCAAAAATAAAGGTTTATAGTATAGTATGCTACATATGGTGTATTTAATCATTAGGGTGTTTATATTTGTATATTATAAAAAAAACACAACCAGAAAAAACGCCATGAAAGACCTTCAAGATATAATAGAAAAAGCCTGGGAAGACCGTTCTTTATTAAACCAACAACCAACCATAGACGCCATTAGAGAAGTTGTACGTTTGTGTGATCAGGGAATACTGCGCTGTGCAGAGCCCTCAGAAAATGGTTGGAAGGTGAACCAATGGGTAAAAAAAGGGATTGTTTTGTATTTCCCAATACAAAAAATGGAAACTCTTGAAGCAGGTATTTTTGAATATCATGACAAAATTCCATTAAAAACAGGATATAAAGAAAAAGGAATTCGGGTAGTACCTAATGCTATTGCACGTCACGGAGCTTATATAAGCAAAGGTGTTATCCTTATGCCTAGCTATGTAAACATTGGCGCATACGTAGACCAAGGTACCATGGTAGACACCTGGGCAACTGTTGGAAGTTGTGCTCAAATAGGTAAAGATGTTCACCTAAGTGGTGGGGTTGGTATAGGAGGTGTTTTAGAACCTCTTCAAGCAGCGCCCGTTATCATTGAAGACGGCGCTTTTATTGGTTCACGTTGTATTGTTGTAGAAGGAGTACGTGTAGAAAAGGAAGCTGTTTTAGGAGCCAATGTAGTACTTACTATGAGCACCAAAATTATAGATGTCACTGGAGAAACACCCATTGAAACCAAAGGAGTTGTTCCTGCAAGATCTGTGGTGATCCCTGGAAGTTATACCAAAAAATTTCCTGCCGGAGACTTTCAAGTTCCTTGCGCGCTAATTATTGGAAAAAGAAAAGAAAGCACCAATAAAAAAACATCTTTAAATGATGCCCTGCGCGAATATAACGTAGCAATATAAAGGCAAAATCTAAATGTAAAATTTAACTTTCGTGTAGTTGAATAATGCTATTATTAAAGCGGATTGCTGGTGTTTACTAAATTAAAAAAACCTTATATTTAGCCTAGTAATTCTCGCTATGAAACCTCTTGTTGTTTTTTGTTTACTCTTGTTGTTCTCTCCAATGATTTTGGTGGCACAAGAAGTAGCCGTTTTTGCACAATTTAATGGCCAGTATGACTACCTAGCATTTGGAAACACCCTAAACACTGGAGAAAACACAGGCGCTGTGCCTCCAACTCCATGTGAGATATTAACCTCTAGTAGTGCAAATTTTGAACTACAACCAGACCAGCAACTCATTGCTGCATACCTGTATTGGGCTGGCTCTGGAACGGGAGATTTTGAGGTAACACTAAACGGAACGCAAATTACTGCTCAAAGAACCTTCTCAGAGACAATCAGTAATGGATTGGTTTATTTTGCAGCTTTTGCAGATGTAACCTCGCTTGTTCAAACAACTGGAAACAGCTTATACACATTAGCAGATTTAGACCTTACAGATAGTATTGCTCCTTATTGTGAGAACACAACAAACTTTGCTGGATGGGCAATTACCGTTATTTATCAAGACAGCACACTGCCTTTAAACCAGGTTACTGTTTTTGACGGTTTGGAGAGTGTTTCTGCCACCAACACCAATCTTACAATTAATCTATCAAACATAAATGTACTAGACAACGATGGAGCCAAAATTGGATTTTTAGCCTGGGAGGGTGACCAATCACTCTCTGTTAATGAAACCCTGCAAATTAATGGGAACATCATAAGCAATCCTCCATTAAACCCTGCAGACAACGCTTTTAACGGCACCAATAGCTTTACCCAAAATGAGGTAATGTACAATATGGACATAGATTTTTATTCTATAGAAAACAACATAAGCCCCGGAGATACAAGCGCTGTTATTGACCTAACCTCTGGGCAAGACTTTGTAATGATTAATACTATTATAACGGTGTTAAATTCTCAATTACCAGACGCTACTATAAGTATAGATACAGTACAAGGGGGTGATATTTGTGGAGATAGAGATCTAGAAATTACCTATACGGTATACAACTTAAATTGTACAGATGCACTTCCCTCTGGCACACCCATCGCCTTTTATGGGGATACCACCCTTGTTGGCCAGAGTCAAACCACCGATATAATACCTATCTCAGGACAACAAACCAATACCATTACACTCACCATACCCATTGAAATTGGAGCAGATTTCCAGCTCAATGTATTTGTTGATGACAACGGAGCTGGAGGAAGCACGGTGTATGAAATTATAGAAGACAACAACCAAGACACCGCCTCTATTACCCTTCTAGAACTACCGGAGCAAACTGTATTACAAGATCTTGAGATTTGTGATGTTATCCCTTCGCTAAACTTTGATTTAACCCAGGGAGTTGTCCAGGTAGATTCTTTGGCCTTGCTAAGTTTTTATGAGACTAATGAAGATGCTATTACAAGTCAAAATGCTATTGAAAACCCTAGCAATTATACAAATCTTCAAAACCCGCAAGAGATTTTTATAAGGGCAGACAACACCCTATGTTACCTTGTAAATTCTTTTACTATAGCTGTACTGGATTGCTCACTTCCAGATGCGACCATTGTTATTAACGGCCCTCTCAACACTTGTAGAGAAGAAACGCTAGAGGTTCAATACACCGTTTATAACACACTTGGAACTGGCCCTTTACCCAGTAACACTCCTATCGCATTTTACATCAATGGGCAACTTGTAATGCAAGCACAAACTCAAGAAATTATTGCCATTGGAGACAGCCAGGATGGTTTTGTTGAAATAGAAATAGACGCCTCAATACCCAATAATTTTACTTTTTTGGCTGCTGTAGATGATACTGGAGTAAACCAAGGTATCGTTTTAGAGCGCAACGAGACAAACAACCATTTTACGTTACCAGTAACTTTTTTAACCATAGACCCCATAGCAGACCTTCCAGATTTGCTGTTGTGCAATGAAGGTTTTAATAGCGCCGTTTTTGATCTTACCCAACAAAATGATCTAATAAGTAGCAACACAGATGATATTATACGTTTTTATACCTCTCTAGAAAATGCACTATCTAATAGCTTTGCCATTACAAATCCTTCAAGCTATCAAAGTTTGAGTGCTGAGCAAGAAATTTTTGTTAGGCTAGACACGGCTGTTTGCTTTGCTGTAAGTTCTTTTTGGATTACCATAGAAAATTGTCCTCCTTTTGTGCCTCAAGGGTTTTCTCCCAATAGGGATTCGATTAATGATGTATTTGAAATTTCAGGGTTATTAAACATCTATGAAAACTTTGAACTAAAAATGTATTCCAGAGACGGTACTTTAATTTACATAGGAGGAAATGCCCAAGGTTTTTGGAATGCCATACCCAATACTGGACTATTATATGAGAAAAAACTGGTTCCTGTAGGCACTTATTATTATGTGCTGTTATTAAATGACCCATCAATGCCAACCCCGCTCATTGGGTATGTATACGTGAACTATTAACCACTGTTGCACCCTACAAATAGTCTTTACTTTGTTTTAATGACCCACAGCATTGTTTTGGGCTAATTTTAAGGAATTGATGGGCTTAATTTGGCTATTTTTGCTAGTGTATGAAATTCAATCTTGTTTCAAATTTTAAACCCACAGGAGACCAACCTCAGGCAATTAAATCATTAGTTGATGGTATTAACTCCAAAGAGCAATATCAAACACTTCTTGGAGTCACAGGAAGTGGAAAAACCTTTACTGTTGCCAATGTTATTCAAGAGGTAGAAAAGCCAACCCTTGTACTGGCGCATAATAAAACCTTGGCGGCGCAACTTTACTCTGAGTTTAAACAATTCTTCCCAAACAATGCTGTAGAGTATTTTGTTTCGTATTATGACTATTACCAACCAGAAGCATTTATCCCATCAAGTGGCGTTTACATAGAAAAAGATCTTTCTATTAATGAAGAAATTGAAGTGATGCGTCTAAGCACTACCTCCTCCTTGCTTTCTGGGCGGCGTGATGTTATTGTGGTTGCATCGGTATCCTGCCTATATGGTATAGGGAATCCTGTAGAGTTTCAGAAAAACGTAATCTCACTTGAAAAAGGACAGGTAATTTCAAGAACAAAATTATTACATAAACTGGTGCAGAGTCTTTACTCAAGAACCGAGGGAGATTTTAATCATGGTAATTTTCGCATCAAAGGAGACACGGTAGATATATTTCCTGGATATGCAGATAACGGCTTTAGGGTTCACTTTTTTGGAGATGAAATTGAAGAAATTGAAGCTTTTGACCCTTTAAACAATAACGTTATTGAAAAATATGAACGGCTAAATATTTATCCTGCCAATATGTTTGTCACCTCTCCAGATGTGCTTCAAGGAGCTATCAAAGAAATTCAAGATGATTTAGTAAAACAAGTAGATTATTTTAAAGAAATAGGCAAGCATCTAGAGGCAAAACGTTTGGATGAACGCACAAACTTTGATTTAGAAATGATTCGAGAATTAGGCTATTGTAGTGGTATTGAAAACTACTCTCGCTATCTTGATGGACGTCTTGCAGGAACAAGACCGTTTTGTTTATTGGACTTTTTCCCTGATGATTTTTTAATGATTGTTGATGAATCTCATGTAAGTGTACCTCAAGTAGGCGCTATGTATGGTGGTGACAGATCTAGAAAGGTGAACCTAGTAGAATACGGTTTCAGGCTCCCCGCAGCCATGGACAACAGACCCTTAAAGTTTGAAGAATTTGAAGCCATGCAAAACCAAGTAATCTATGTAAGTGCTACCCCTGCAGATTATGAACTAGAAAAAACTGACGGGGTGTATGTAGAGCAAATCATTAGACCCACAGGGCTGCTAGACCCGCCTATAGAAGTGCGCCCAAGTCTCAATCAAATAGATGATTTACTTGAAGAAATACATAAACGTATTGAGCTTGATGAGCGAGTTTTGGTTACCACATTAACAAAACGCATGGCAGAAGAACTCACCAAATACATGGACCGTGTAAACATTCGTTGTAGGTATATACATAGTGATGTAGATACTTTAGAGCGTGTAGAAATTATGCAAGATTTACGACTTGGGCTGTTTGATGTACTAGTTGGTGTAAATTTACTTAGAGAAGGACTTGATTTACCAGAGGTGTCACTAGTTGCCATATTAGATGCAGACAAAGAGGGCTTTTTGCGAAGTGAGCGCTCACTTACGCAAACCATTGGTCGTGCTGCACGAAATTTAAACGGAAGGGCTATTTTATATGCAGATAAAATTACAAAGAGTATGCAAAAAACCATGGATGCAAGCCAGTATCGCAGAGAAAGACAAATTGCCCATAATACCAAGGAGGGTATTACACCTATGGCTATTAAAAAGAGTTTTGAAAACTCCTTGACCAAATCAAAACAAGAAGCCTATGCCTTTGAAACAAAAGACACACTAGCAGCTCCAGAACCCGAGGGCCAATACCTAACAAAGCCGCAATTAGAAAAAAAGATACGAGACACCAGAAAAGCAATGGAGAAATCTGCTAAAGAATTAGATTTCATGATGGCTGCAAAACTAAGAGATAAAATAAAATCGCTGCAAAAAACCGTAGCAGAGCTATTGTAATAACATCTGTTTGTTTTGGCTGTTATTTTTTCAGTAATAAGGAGGTAAACTCGCGATACTTCTACTTTTAAACTTGCGCTCAAAGCATTACATTTGTATAAAATAAAACACCCATGTTAAAAGCAGGAGTTCTAGGTGCAGGACACTTAGGAAAAATACACTTAAAATTACTACAGCAATCAACAAAGTATACATTGGTTGGTTTTTTTGATGCCAATCAAGAGGATGCTAAGGCCATAGAAAAAGAACATGGGTATAAAAGCTTTCCATCTATGGAAGCGCTTATTGCAGCCTGTGATATGGTTGATGTTGTAACTCCAACAATACATCACTATCAGTGCGCAGAAAAAGTTATAACAGCTGGTAAGCATTTATTTATCGAAAAGCCCATAACACATACTGTTACACAGGCAGATAGTATTCGTGATTTGGCCAAAAAACACGGTGTTCGAGGACAAGTTGGACAAGTAGAGCGTTTTAACCCCGCTTTTATGGCCGTAAACCACATGATAGATAAACCGATGTTTATTGAAGCTCATAGATTGGCAGAGTTTAATCCTCGCGGTACAGATGTTTCTGTAGTGTTGGATTTAATGATACACGATATAGATGCTATTTTAAGTGTAGTAAAAAGTGATGTGAAAAAAGTACACGCAAGTGGAGTTTCTGTTATTAGTGAAACACCAGACATTGCCAATGCACGTATTGAGTTTGAAAATGGATGTGTTGCCAATCTAACGGCCAGTCGTATTTCTATGAAAAAAATGCGAAAAGCTAGGTTTTTTCAAAAGGACGCTTACATCTCTGTTGATTTTTTAGAGAAAAAATGTGAGGTAGTAAAAATGAAAGATGCTCCTAAAAACCCTGATGATTTCGCCATGGTATTAACCAATGCAGAAGGAGTTAAAAAACAAATATATTTTGATAACCCGCAGGTGGCACCAAACAATGCTATTTTGGACGAGCTTGATAGTTTTGCAGATGCAATTACACAAGACAAAACCCCAGAGGTATCACTTACTCAGGGCGCAGAAGCTTTGCGAGTAGCCATGATGATTATTGAAAATTTTAAAACACTATAACAATAAAGAACATAATAGTTCCATTAATAAAATCGATTAATACTTATTTTTATGAAAAACGTAGCAGTAATTGGAGCCGGTACAATGGGTAATGGTATAGCCCACACCTTTGCACAAAATGATTATAAAGTACAGTTAATAGATGTTTCTAGGGCCTCTCTAGATCGCGGATTGGCAACAATTGCCAAAAACCTAGACCGTATGGTTGCTAAAGAGAAAATCTCTGAAGCAGACAAAGCAAAAACGCTTAATAACATCACCACTTTTACAGATCTAAAAACGGGTGTTGAGTACGCTAGTTTGGTAGTAGAGGCTGCTACAGAAAATCTAGATTTAAAACTAAAAATCTTCAGAGACCTGGAGGCTTTTTGCCCGGATGACACCATCATGGCCAGTAATACCTCATCTATTTCTATTACAGAGATAGCTGCCGTAACTACCAGACCAGATATGGTTATTGGAATGCACTTTATGAATCCTGTACCTGTCATGAAACTAGTAGAAATCATTAAAGGATACAGCACTAGTGATCAAACATATAACACGGTAGCAGAAATTTCAAAAAAACTAGGGAAAATCCCAGTAAAAGTAAACGATTACCCGGGTTTTGTAGCCAACCGTATTTTAATGCCAATGATTAATGAGGCCATAGAGACACTCTACAATGGAGTTGCTGGTGTAAAAGAAATAGACACAGTGATGATGCTAGGAATGGCCCACCCTATGGGTCCTTTGGCACTCGCAGATTTTATTGGTCTTGATGTTTGCCTTTCTATATTAAATGTAATGTATGACGGCTTTAAAAATCCAAAATACGCACCATGCCCCCTACTAGTTAATATGGTAATGGCAGGTAAACTTGGCGTTAAAAGTGCTGAAGGATTTTATGACTATAGCAACAATAGAAAAGCTGTAGATGTAGCTAAAATGTTCTGTTAATACAGGATTAATTTGTTGAATATATGGCAGAAATAAAACCATTTAAAGCAGTGCGCCCCGCGCGGGATAAGGTGAGCCTTGTTGCTGCAAGATCTTATGATAGCTATACCACAGAGCAAAGAGAAGCCAGATTAAGAGACAACCCGTTTTCTTTTTTACATGTAGTAAACCCAGGTTATAAATACTCGCAAGTAATTGAGGGTGAAAAAAGGTATAATTTAGTTCGTAATAGATACCAAGAGTTTAAAGAAGATGGTGTTTTCATGCAAGAACAAACACCTTGTTATTATATCTATAAAATTGTTAATCATGAAGGAGTTGCCTTTACCGGTATAATAGCTGCTGCAAGCACTCAAGATTATGAAAAAAATATTATAAGAAAACACGAAGACACGCTAGAGTATAAAGAAGAAATCTTTGTTAAATACCTCAAAACGGTTGGTTTTAATGCAGAGCCAGTACTACTCACCTATCCAAATAATGATGCACTAGCTGGTATTATCTCTTCTGTAATGCAAACTAGAGCAGAGTATGAATTTACAACCACCCACAGAGACACCCATTATCTTTGGCCTGTAAGTGAAGCCCCAGTAGTATCTGAGATTTCAGAAATATTTAAGAAAATGCCAACACTCTACATAGCAGACGGGCACCATAGAAGTTCTTCATCCTGTTTGTTAGCCCAAGAGCTAGCTCAAGAAAACAAAAACCATACTGCAAAAGAGGCTTACAATTATTTTATGAGCTTTCTAATTCCAGAAAGCGACTTAAAAATATTTGAATTCAATAGGCTTATCAAAGATTTAAACGGCCTGAGCAAAGAAGAGTTTTTAATTCAGTTGGATTATTCATTTAGAATAGAAAACAGAGCGCAACATTTTTACAAACCCACCAAAAAGCATCATTTTAGCATGTATCTAGATGGTGATTTCTACTCTCTTTATTTACGAAAAGACACTTACGAAATAAACAACGCCCTACAGGCACTGGATACTCAAATTTTATACAAATTAATATTTGAACCAATTCTTGGTATAAAAGATCTAAGAAATGATACTAGAATTGCATATACAGATGGTAAAAAAGACATGGCATTTGTAAAAACAGCTATAGACACCAAAGAATTTGCTGTTGGTTTTGGGATGTTACCTGTTACCACACAGGAGATGAAAAAAATAGCAGATGAGGGTTTAAAAATGCCTCCAAAGAGCACTTTTATAGAACCTAAACTAAGAAGCGGTATTACTATTTATGAATTTTAAGTGATTGTAGTTTTTATAAAAATTAGTAATAGAAATTCATTATAACCTATACAGATGAGTATTTCAGAAAATATTAAAAAATACCAAGGTTCGCTTCCCAAAAACACAACTCTAGTTGCCGTTTCTAAGACCAAACCCGTGAGTAGCTTACTGCAAGCCTATGATGCTGGACAAAGAGTGTTTGGTGAAAACAAAATACAGGAAATGGCCTCCAAATGGGAAGAAATGCCCAAAGACATAAAATGGCACATGATTGGGCATGTTCAAACCAATAAGGTGAAATACATGGCGCCTTTTGTTGCTTTAATACACACTGTAGATAGTCTCAAATTACTGCGAGAAATTAATAAACAAGCCGCTAAACACGATAGAGTAATTAACTGCTTGTTGCAAATTAAAATAGCAGAAGAAGAACACAAATTTGGTTTAGATCATCATGATGCCTTGCTATTACTTGCCAAAGATATTCAAGCAACATTACCTCATGTTTCTATCGTTGGCCTTATGGGAATGGCAAGTTTTACTGATAATAAAACACAAATAGAAACAGAATTTAAAAAACTAAGTACCCTACACAAGGAATTTATAAAACAACACCCACAATTAACTGTTTTAAGCATGGGAATGAGCAGTGATTATACCTTGGCACTAGACCATGGAAGCACCATGGTACGCATTGGAAGCTCTATTTTTGGAGCTAGAAATTATAATTAAGTACTTACATATTGGAATACGCAATTTTAGACATAGAGACTACCGGAGGAAAGTATAATGAAGAGGGCATCACAGAAATTGCAATCTATCGTTTTGATGGAGATAAAGTGGTAGATCAATTTGCGAGTCTTGTAAACCCTGAAATACCAATACAACCTTTTGTAGTGAACCTTACTGGTATTAACAATGCAATGCTGCGCACAGCGCCAAAATTTCACGAAGTTGCAAAACGTATTATAGAAATAACAAATGACGCTATATTAGTAGCTCACAATGCACAATTTGACAATAGAATTCTTACCACAGAGTTTGATAGGTTAGGCTACAATTTTGACAAACAAACACTTTGCACCGTTGAGCTGGCTAAGCAGCTCATGCCAGATATGGCCTCCTACAGTCTTGGTAAACTGGTCCAAGCATTAGGCATACCAATAGCCAATAGACATCGCGCCGGTGGAGATGCACTAGCCACTGTTGAGCTTTTCAAGCTACTACTGCTTAAGGATGCTAAAAAAGAAATGGTACAACAGCATATTAAAACAAATCCTAGAAAAAATATAGATTCAAAATTGCTTGATATAATCAAAGCAGCACCCACAGATACAGGAGTTTACTATATGCATCGGGAAGATGGTACTATTATTTACATTGGAAAAAGCAAAAACATACAAAAAAGGCTGAACCAACATTTCACCAACGATAATAGAAAATCTAAAAAAATACAACTTGAGGTTACGGCCGTTAGCTATGAAAAAACAGGAAATGAACTTATTGCGCTTTTAAAAGAGAGTGAAGACATAAAACAACTCAATCCAAAATATAACAGAGCGCTAAGAAAAAGAGCCTTTAATGCACAACTTACATCCTTTAAAGACGAAAAAGGATATATAAATTTAAAAATTGAAAAGGTAGATGCCCGTAAAAAAGCCATTACTACTTTTAGCAACCTTCAATCTGGTAAGGCCAATCTTGAAAAAATTATTGGAAAATATGCTTTATGCCAAAAACTTGGGGGCTTGCAAGATGCAGATAAAGCTTGTTTTAGTTATGGAATAAAAGAGTGTCTTGGCGCCTGTATTGAAAAAGAGAGCCCACAGGATTACAACAAAAAAGTAACAGCATTTTTAAGCAACTACAGTTATCAAAACCAACACATGCTAATTATTGATAAAGGGAGAAATCCCCAGGAGCGTTCTGTTGTTTTAATAGAAAAAGGAATCTATAGAGGGTTTGGCTATTATACCTTAAATCATCAAATCACCAACCCTGAGATATTAAAATCTATAATAAGACCTATGCACAATAATAGAGATGCGCAGCATATTTTGCAGTCTTACCTAAGAAAACGAAAAGTGATTAAAATTATAAATCTAGATGTAAACCATCAAAGTTTATAGAAACTTCTGTACTTTTAACAGTATAAAACCAAGATATTGACTGCCAATAATTTAAAAAGCAAATTACACACCATCATCTATGAGGCAGATACGCCCATGGGCAAACTATTTGATGTAGTATTACTTATTTTAATTTTAGTTAGTGTCATACTGGTAATGTTAGAGAGTGTTACCTCTATAGATACCCACTATCATGATTTTCTATATTTTGGTGAGTGGGTTATAACCATATTCTTTACCATAGAATATATCTTAAGAATCATTACCGTAAAAAAAGCTTCTAATTATATCTTTAGTTTTTATGGTATTATTGATTTTCTCTCTACCATACCGCTGTATTTATCATTTATTTTAGCAGGTAGTAATGCACTGCTGGCAGTAAGGGCACTACGTTTATTAAGAGTTTTTAGAATCCTAAAAATTACTCGTTATATGGGTGAGGCAAACAAACTCAACAAAGCCCTACGTGATAGTAAACCTAAAATATTAGTGTTTTTATTTGCAGTACTCATTCTATCTATTATTGCAGGTACTATTATGTACTTAGTAGAGGGAGAACAAAGTGGTTTTGTTAGTATTCCTATAAGTGTGTATTGGTGTATTGTCACTCTTACCACTGTTGGCTTTGGAGACATTGCTCCGGTTACTCCTCTTGGGCAATTTATAGCCGCTATTATTATGATTATGGGGTATGGAATAATTGCAGTTCCAACAGGAATTGTAAGCGCAGAATATGCCAGCAAAAAAACTACTACATTAGATGACCCAGAGTACATTCATGTAAACACACAGTCTTGCCAAAACTGCAATGAAAACAACCACCATGACAATGCAGAATTTTGTCATAAATGTGGTAGTACCTTGCACCAGAAAGATGCTACAGTCTAATGTCCAAAAAACCATTACTTATATGTGTTGTGGGCGCAACTGCCATTGGTAAAACCACCTTAAGTATTGCCCTTGCAAAAGCATTTGACACAGAAATCATATCGGCAGATTCTCGTCAATTTTACACATCAATGAATATCGGTACTGCTGTACCATCTACTCAAGAGCTGGCCGCCGCTCCACACCATTTCATACAACATAAAAGTATTTTTGACACCTATAGTGTTGGAGATTTTGAGCGAGATGCGCTTTTAAAACTTGATACGCTATTTAGCAAAAAATCTACGGCTATACTAGTGGGAGGCTCTGGGCTTTATGTAGACGCGGTTGTAAATGGTTTAGACCATTTCCCTGACATTGAAAAAGAAATTAGAGAAACGCTAAACACCCAACTAGACAATAATGGCTTACAGCTCTTACAGCAAGAGCTAATGAGGGTAGACCCATTGTATTACAAAACAATGGACACAGAAAACCCTAGAAGAGTAATACGAGCGCTAGAAATTTATAGAGCAACGGGTAAACCCTACTCTAGTTTTTTAAAAGCAAAAGCTGCAAACAGAAATTTTGAAACCCTCTATATAGGCCTTACAGCAGATAGACCAGTAGTCTATGAGCGTATCAACAAAAGGGTAGATATTATGTTAGAAAATGGGCTTTTAGAAGAAGTTAAAAAATTGTATCCACATCGAGATTTAAATGCTCTGCAAACGGTAGCCTATAGAGAATTATTTCAATATTTTGACGGAACACACTCTCTAGAAAAAGCGGTAGAAGAAATTAAGAAAAATACAAGACGTTTTGCCAAAAGACAAGGCACATGGTTTAGGAAAAACCAACATATACATTGGTTTGACTACACTACTAATAGTGAAGCTATTATTGAGTTTATAAAAGAAAAAAACGCCCAAAACTAGGGCGTTTTTTTTACACTTACGTATGGGTTTTTATTAAATATCTACTTCACTTTTTACAACCAAGCGAAACCCTTCTCCATGAATATTTATGATCTCTACGTCATCTTCTTTATTTAAGTATTTACGCAATTTTGCGATGTATACATCCATGCTTCTAGAGGTAAAATAGTTGTCATCTCTCCAGATTTTTATCAGCGCTAGTTCTCTGGGCATTAGATCATTTTTATGAAGAGCCAGTAAACGCAATAACTCATTTTCTTTTGGAGATAGTTTTACTGGGTTTTCCTTGTGGAAAGTTAAAAACCTAAGCTTAGAGTTTAAGAAGAAGTTTCCAATTTGAAACTCAAATTCTTTACTATCTGCAATAGAGTCTTTTGCCTTGCGCTGAATGATTGCTTTAATTTTCATTAAAAGCACTTCACTATCAAAAGGTTTGTTGAGGTAGTCATCTGCCCCTACTTTATAGCCTTTTAAAACATCCTCTTTCATTGCTTTTGCAGTTAGAAAGATAATAGGCACATCTTGATTTTTTTCACGTATTTCTTTAGCTAATGTAAACCCATCTTTATAGGGCATCATTACGTCTAAAATACAAAGATCATAATCATCTTTTTTAAATTTTTCAAAACCTTCCATACCATTTTTGGCGTGTACAACAGTATAGTCATTCATGGTAAGGTAATCTTTTAAGACAGTTCCAAAATTTGGATCATCCTCTACAAGTAGTATTTTTTTGTTTTCAGTTTCCATACGTTAAGATATTAAGTGTAATTTAATTATAAATGTGCTTCCTTTTTCTTGTTCACTCTCGATGGTGATTTTTGCATCATGATCATCAAGTATTTTTTTTACGTAAGACAATCCAAGTCCATGTCCTTTTACATTGTGTATATCTCCGGTGGGGACACGGTAGAACTTGTCAAATATTTTATTTTGTACTGCTTTACTCATGCCAATACCTTGGTCTTGAATTTTTACAATAACCCTATCTTTTGTGCTTTGGGTATAAAGATCAATTTTTGGCGGTCCTTCAGAGTATTTTACTGCATTATCCAGGATATTAACAATTACATTGGTAAGGTGCGGCTCATTGACAAAAACGTCTGTTTTCAAAGCCCCAAAATGCGGTTTTACATATCCGCCATTATCTTCAACAATTAGGCTAATGTGCGACACAGAATCTTCAATGATATGATGTATGTTGTGGTGCTCTTTAGGTAAATCAAGTTCATTTTTTTCGAGACTAGAAATTCGCAGCACATCTTCTACTTGGCCTAACATTCTTTTATTTTCATCTCGAATCATTTTCAGATACTTAGCAAAAAACACCTCATCCCCTTTTACCTTTGGATTTTTAAGGGCATCTAGAGCCAATCCAATGGTAGCAATAGGCGTTTTAAACTCATGAGTCATGTTATTTATGAAATCATTTTTGACTTGAGCTATTTGCCTTTGTTTCACCAATTGGCTCAGTGCACTATAAAAAGCAATAAAAATAACACTAGTAAAACAAAGCGATAGTATAGACATCCCAAAAATCGTTGACCAGACATCCCGTTCTTGTTCATAGAAATTCACGTACAGTTGGTAGCCTTTATTTATGTCATTATTCTCAAAAAGCGGCACTCTAAAGGTGGTCTGGGGAGATATATCAAATTTCTTGGAACGCACTTTAGTGGCCAAATTATTGCTATACACTGCAAATTGAAATCTTGACTTCACACCTCTATCTTCCAATTGTCTTGATATACTTTGCTGAATTTCTTGTGCAGTTACCCTACTGTGCAGAGGGGTATTTGCAGATATATTAGCAAATGCATTTTCAAATTGTATTCTTTCGTAATCTTTTAATCTGGCAAAAGATTCTGTTTTTATGATTTGATTACTAGACCCATCTACACTTTTCAACACTTTTTGTGTTTTTGTCTTGCTAGTAACCTTTTTAAAAACAATACTATCAATATCTGTATCTAGGAAGCTAGTAGATATTTTGTAATCTTCTTCTAAAATTCCGTCAGAGAATATAAAAGAGTCATTGGTTTTGTCGGTATTAATTTTATAGATTAATTCACTGATGCTAATACTCTCTGGTGTTCCTGCCTCAGATAAAATATCGCTGTATATGGTGTAGTATTTTTCAATTTCTTTTAATTCAATTTCTTCAGAGGTGTTTACTAACACTTGTCTTACATTAGAGATAAACTGGGTTTCTTTATTGTCATAAGAATTAGAAATCCAGTACCATTGAACGAAAATAATCCCAAGCAGAGATAGCGCCATTAACGCAACTAGTAAGCTAAAGATCTTCTTGTCCATAACTCAAAAGTAAGTTTTTAACATATAGCCTTTCTTGTGTTTAACTAAATAATAACAAAATAATTATAAAGATGAAATACAAGTACTTAGAAGTTTTTTGTGAATATTTTGAACTTGAATTTTTGTGCTTGTGAGATCTATGTTTTCAATAACATAATTAGCCAAAGGAATTTTCTTTTGATCCTCCCATTGGTTTTCCATACGTGCGTTTACATCAGCTAGGGTGATTGCTTCTCTAGAGAGAACTCTCTGAACTCTCACCTCTCTTGGAGCGGTTACCAATATAGTGGCATCACAGTGAGTAAAACCACCATTTTCAAATAAAATAGCAGCTTCTTTAACACAATACGGAGCATCTTGTTTTTGAACCCAGCGCTTAAAACTAGCAGTTACTTCTGGATGAACAATAGCATTCAACCCATCTAATAAGACTGGATCGTTAAAAACCTTTTGGGCGATATAAGCGCGATTAGGCATCTCTTTGGTGTAAGATTGTGCACCTAGCAATAAAACTACTTTTTTACGCACATCTTTTGAAGATGCTAAAATTTTTTTTGCCTCACTATCGGCAATATACACAGGTACTCCCAGGGCTTGAAAAAGCTTTGCTATGGTAGATTTACCACTACCGATACCTCCTGTAAGTCCTACAATTTTCATTTAAATATCAATAAATCAATTTTTTTTGTTTCCGTCTCTACACCCGTAATATCATTTGGCATTTGCTGTATGACTGGTATCATAAAATTATCTTCTACATCTCTTGTGCTATAGTCACAAATAATGGTAAAATCTTCTGGGGTTATTTCATTAAACTTAGCCACTGGAACATTAAAAGCAACCCTAATACTTGCAGGTAATAGTTTAAAATTACCCTGAGAAGGTTGGTTAATCATTGATACAGGAACCATAATTATTTTCTGAGAAAACTCAGACACTTCTTGAGAAATGGTTACTTTTTTGGGAGAAATTGTTACTGCTAGATTTGGCCAGCTTTGCAATGAAATATCCTGAGCAAAAGATGCTGAAACATCTAAAAGATCTAAAGGAAGTGTTGTAACAGAGAAAATGGTATCCAACATTTTTTTTGAACCTGTGATAGTAACAGAATCTGGCTTGATTTGTTTGGCTCCCAAGGCGTCAAAACCAATATTATATGAAATAGAAACCTGCTCTATGACTGGAACCTTCTTAAAGCTAAGCTGTTCTAGGGTTAAAGTAAGCTGTGAAAAAGACAGCTGAGTAACAAAACCATCACCTACAACTTGTTTGAGAATGAGCTTCTCTAGTGCAGCACCATCTACTGTGGCTGTATTTGTAGTTTCATTGAAATAGGCACCTACATCAATTTTAATGTTGGGTTTTTTAAAAACATACCCTAAAAACTCAAATCTTGTGGCATTTACATTAAAAGAAAAATCTTCAGGAGTATTTTCATTTAACATATATCCTTGTGGAATATTAACATAACTTATCGTTGTAACTACAGAAGCAACATCTTGTTTTGAGAATTTGGTTAACATCCAAAAAACAGATGCTAAAAACAAAAAGACAATAAAGGCTTTGAGTTTTGAATTCTTAAACGGGTTTTTAAATGTTCTTGCCATACTAAAAATACTTGCTGTAAATTACTTAAAAAATAATCTTGGAAACTGTTTTTGAGGATCTTTTTCAAGCCAGTGTATATAAATAGTTGCTTTTAAAAAACCATATCCATATCCAAAAAACTGTATAAACATAGCCAAAACAGCCATAAAACCAACAGCTATACTTTTTGTTTTTAGGGTTGCATCTGCAAGGATAACAGTCCCATAAATGGCCAAAGGCAATAAAAATAGCCACCCATAAATAATACCAAATAACATACTGGCAAGGGTGAATAATATAAAAAGTGTTGGAAGCCAAAAGGTGATTTTTGCCCCTTGAGGATGCCATTTGTTTAATATTGGACGTACAAGTCCAAACTTATTAACCTGTAGCATAAAACTACTCCAAGACACTCTACGTTTATGAAATACAGCTATATCTGGCACAAAAGCAGTTTTAAACCCTGCTTTTGTAATGCGGTGAGATAAATCTGGATCTTCTCCAGGATGAATTTTCGCAAAGCCCTGTGTGGCCTCAAAAGCTTTTTTAGACAGGCCCATATTAAAACTTCTTGGTTCAAAGTGTTGTACTGCTTTTTTACTACCACGAATACCTCCTGTTGTTAAAAAAGAAGTCATGGTGTAATTAATAGCCTTTTGTAAATTAGTGAAGCTATCATGTGCAGCATCTGCACCACCAAAACAATCTACATAGCTGTGTTTTAAAAATGTGCTCACTTGTTCCAAATAATCTGGGGGCAATAACACATCACTATCTAAAATAATATAGTAATTTCCTTTGGCAAGACCCATACCAAAGTTTCTAGAATCTCCCGGACCTGTGTTAGGTTTTTGGTAATAGGAGATATCCAAGGCATCTTGATAGCCCGCTACAATATCAGAGCAACAAAGGGTAGATCCGTCTTCAATGATAACAATTTCAAAGGCATCACTAGTAGTTAGCGCCTTGAAACTCTCCAGCAGCTCTTTAATTTCATGAGGTCTATTGTATACTGGAATGATAAATGAAAACTGAATCATTTTGTAAAGTTAATCAAAAAAACCACCTCAACTTTCGTCAAGGTGGTTTAAGAAATAGTATTGATTGATCTACTCTTTTGTAAAGGTATCCATGACCTGGTCACTTACACCCATATTAGAGAAACCGCCATCATTAAATAAATTTTGTAGGGTAACACGCTTGGTTAAATCACTAAACATTGCAATGGTATAATTAGCACAATCTTCTGCAGTAGCATTTCCTAGTGGGCTCATTTTCTCTGCATAAGCAATAAAGCCATCAAATCCTTTTACTCCTTGACCAGCAGTAGTTGGTGTTGGAGATTGAGAAATTGTGTTCACACGTACTTTTTGATCTCTTCCAAAGAAATAACCAAAACTTCGAGCTATAGACTCTAAGTAAGCTTTGTTATCTGCCATGTCATTATAATCTGGAAAAACACGTTGTGCTGCCATATAGGTTAGCGCTACAATACTTCCCCATTCATTCATTGCGTTGTGGTTGTACAGCACACTCATTGTTTTATGAAAAGAAACCGCAGAGACATCCCATCCCTTATGTGTCCAGTCATAATTTTGGCTTGTATAAGGCTTACCCTTACGAACATTTACAGACATCCCTATAGAGTGAAGTACAAAATCTATTTTACCACCTAAGATTTCCATAGATTTTAACACTAAGTTCTCAAGATCTTCCATAGATGTTGCATCTGCTGGAATAATTTCAGAACCGGTTTTTTCTGCTAGGGTTTTAATTTGCCCCATACGCATTGCGATAGGCGCATTTGTTAAAACAAAGGTCCCGCCCTCTTGATGAACTCTTTCTGCTGTTTTCCAAGCAATTGAATTTTCATCAAGAGCTCCAAAAATAATTCCTCTTTTTCCTTTTAGTAAGTTATAAGACATCTTTAATACTTTTAGTGGTTGTTTTGTTTGCTATTTTAAGCTGTAAATATACAGTATCCTTTTTTAATTGAGTAATTCTTTTGCATTGGCTAAGGTAGTGTCAGTAATGTTTTTACCACCTATCATCTGAGCAATTTCTACAATACGTTCTTCTTGTGAGAGTTGCTTTAAATGTGTTACTGTTGTGTTTTGACGATCTTCTTTATAGACTTTAATATGTTGTTCACCCTTGGCAGCTATTTGTGGCAGGTGTGTGATACTGAGAATTTGCATATGCGTACTCATTTCACCCATAATATATGCCATTTTTAGTGCAATTTCGCCAGAAACACCTGTGTCGATTTCATCAAAAACGATGGTTGGTAATTTTTTATATTGAGATAGTAAGGCCTTTACAGACAACATAATTCTACTCATTTCACCGCCAGAGGCTACCTTTTTTAGGAGTCCAAAATTTCCTCCTTTATTTGCTGTAAAATAAACAGCCAGACTATCTGTCCCAGATTTTTTAAATGTAGGTGAGGTAGTAAATTCTACCTTAAACTTGGCGTTTGGAAGGCCCAGTAATGATAAGTATGCTTCTAATTTTTGTTGTAACATCGGTAATGCCTCCACCCTATTATCATGAAGATCTTTAGCTAGCTTTAAAAGCGCCTGTGTTAGCTTTTGTTTTTCTTTTTCTAGTGTTTCTATGGTGGTATCTAGATGCTGCGAGTTATATATTTTTGAGCTTAGATTTGATTCTATATCCGCCAGCTCCTTCACACTTGACACACTGTGCTTATGTTGCAATCTATAGAGTGTTTGCAACACCTCATTGATCCTAAATAATTCTGTAGGATCTACCTGCAAATCTTCAGATGTGTTTTCAATACTTGAAATAACATCTTCAAGCTCTAGGGTTACACTATGTAATCTATCATAAAGCTCTTGGTAAGAAGGCGCATATTTTGAGATGTTATTTAAAAGGCTTCTAGCTTGTTTGACACTATCAATAATACCTGTGTTTTCTTGAGAAAAAAGTTGTTCTATTTCAGCAAAAGACCCTTGTATTTCTTCTGCATTATTTAAGGTGTTGTAGTTAGTCTCTAATGCTTGTTGGTCTATGGTATGTAATGAGGCTTCCATAAGTTCCTGTTGCAGAAAAGTATGGTAATCAAGCTCTTTTAGGGCAGCTTCTTTTTGTGAAAGTTGTTTTTCTAACTGTTTTGAAATACTCGTAAACTCCAAAAGGGCATTTTGGTAGCCTTGAAGTATTGGAGCATTACCTGCCAGAGCATCTAAAACTTCTAGCTGAAAGACTTCTGTGGCAAAACTATTGGTTTCTTGCTGGCTATGAATATCCACAAGATAACCTCCCAAGGCTTGTAATTGAGATAGCCCTACTGGAGTGTCATTAACAAAGGCTCTAGATTTACCGCTAGGCAAGATCTCTCTTCGTATGATGGTATGAACATCATAGTCAAGATCATGGTCTTTAAAAAGAGGTTGTAGCCCGTATCCTTTTAAGGAAAACTCTCCCTCTATAATACATTTTTGGGTCGCGTCTTTAACACTACCAAGGTCAGCTCTTTTGCCAAGCAATAGCCCTAATGCGCCAAGTAGTATTGATTTACCAGCACCTGTTTCTCCAGTAATAATTGTTAAACCTTTGGTAAGGGGTACTTGTATGTCCTCAATTAAAGCATAATTTTTTATCGAAAGACTTAATATCATACCTGCAAATTTCTTGTATTATTGAAAACTAAAATAGCATTTAGTTGATCTCTCCCCAAGCAGTTCTTCTGGTAGGTGCCATCCTGTTAAGATCCTCTTTTAAAGTCACTGTATTTACTTGTGGCCCGCTGCTAAATATGGATTTAATCTCATCTACCTTAGCATCAAAAAAGGTGCGCAAAACAAAAGAGTTAGGTCTGCGGTCATTTATACTTTTTAGTCCTTTTAATGCCTCTATAATATTCTCTTTGGCTTGTTTTTGGTTAGATTCCATAATATCTAGACCCCCTCGATGGTAATCATACATTGCGGTTTGAAACTCTCGGTATACATTAGAAACCATCGCATCATTATATCTATACCTAGACTGTGTCCCGTCTGTAGATTTCCAACCAACATAGTTACTCGATGAAGCTGTATTTACTATTTGTTTTGCTATTTCAAAATAAGTATCACCGCCATTTTCTTCAAAAGAGGCTGCATCCAAACCAATAATGGTATAGGCGTGGTAAGAAACCAGCGCAACTAAATTAGACTCTAATTGGTTTATGTTAAACACCAAAGGTTCAAACTCTTTGTATTGAAAAGACACTTGCCTGTCATTGTAGTTATATATTGGAGCGTTGTAAGATGAGTTGAATACTGGTCTAGAAGATTGCACCTGCAAAGAGCCGCTAAATGAAGTGCCATCAAAATTAGAAATAATAAGAGTGAAATTACAATCTATTCTTTCTTGATTGAGATAAGACTCATCTGTCCAGTTACGGTTGTTTAAAAACTCGGAGAGTTGCTGCTCGAGTGTTTTAAAAATCTGATTGTTTTGTTGGCCTGTTTGCTCTGCGTCAATATACACATTTGCACTTAGCTCTTGACCAATACTAGTAGTTGTAAAAACGACTACAGTTATAAAAAGTAAAAAATTACGCATTTATTTTTGTAATAATATGTTCTAAAATATCTTGTGCAACATCTCTCTTAGATTTAACATCAAAAGGAGTCACTTTATTGTCTTTATCAATAAAGGTAACTTTATTAGTATCTCCCTTGAATCCTGCACCTTTGTCTCTTAGCGAATTTAACACAATTAAGTCTAAATTCTTTTTTTCAAGTTTCTTTTTTGAATTTTCTATTTCGTTTTGAGTTTCTAAGGCAAAACCCACCAAAAATTGATTCTTCTTTTGTAAACCCAAACTAGCCAGTATATCTTTTGTTGGCTCAAGGTCAAAAGACAATCCTTCTCCAGATTTCTTTTTAATTTTTTGATCTAAAACACTTACAGGCTTAAAATCTGCAACAGCTGCGCTGCATATTGCAATATTGGTTGTTTCGTAATATTGATGTACGGCATCATACATTTGTTGGGCTGTTGTAACATCTATAACATGTATGTTTGTATCCGAAACTGGAACACTAGAAGGCCCTAGCACAAGAGTTACATGTGCTCCTAAACTACTTGCGTGCTCAGCAATAGCAATACCCATTTTACCTGAAGAATGATTTCCGATAAATCGTACCGGGTCAATTAGCTCGTGGGTAGGTCCTGCAGTAACTAATACTTTTTTTCCTTGCAGGGGTAGGGTTTTTAAAATTTCAGAACAAATAAAAGATATAATTGTTTCTGGCTCTGCCATTCTACCTTGACCTACCAAACCACTAGCTAGTTCACCAGATGCTGCGGGTATAATCGTATTGCCAAAGCTTGTAAGGGTATCAAAAGTTTGTTGGGTGCTTGGATGTTTGTACATATCCAAATCCATGGCTGGAGCAAAATAAACAGGACATTTTGCAGAAAGATAGGTGGCTAATAATAGATTATCGCTGGTACCATGGGCCATTTTTGAAAGTGTATTGGCAGTGGCTGGAGCTATAATAAATAAATCTGCCCAAAGGGCTAACTCTACATGGTTATTCCATTGGGCATTATCATTATCTTCATTAGTGAAGCTAGAGTGTACTTCGTTTTTGGAAAGCGTTGAAAGTGTTAAGGGGGTTACAAACTCTTTGGCCTTTGGAGTCATCACAACTTTTACCTCTGCACCTTGTTTTACAAGTAAACGCACCAAAAATGCGGCTTTATAAGCAGCAATACCAGCAGTTACGCCAAGTAAAATCTTTTTTCCGCTCAGTACCCTCATAGGTGTTTTACTGTTCTAAATCCTCATCTGCAGTATTACGGTGGTAGATTTTATCTTCTAACCATTCCTGTACAGCCAATGAATGTGGCTTAGGTAATTTTTCGTAGAATTTTGAAACTTCAATTTGTTCTTTGTTCTCAAAAATCTCTTCAAGACTATCGTTGTATGTTGCAAATTCGTCTAGTTTTTCTAACAATTCTTTTTTAATGTCTCCATTAATTTGATTTGCTCTTTTTGAAATAATAGAGATTGCCTCATAAATGTTGTTTGTTGGCGCATCTACTTTGTTCTTATCGATAGTAGTTGTGCTTAAAGGTGCCTCGCTGTTTTTAATATCTGCCATAATCTTAGTTTTCTGTGGGTTGTTGGTACTTTTCTAATTCTTTATCTATAGCTGCAATAAGTGCATCTGCATCTTCTTTTTTATCGCCTGCTTTATAATATTTTAAGTATTTAGCGTAAAAATCTTTTGAAACCAAAAGCCTTTCTTTTTGGACTGCAGGAACACTGCTAATGGCTCTATTGTAAGCTGCAGAAGCCCTACCGTAAAAAGCAGCCTCTCTAAATATAGATCCAGGATGGTCTGAAATAAAATTTTCATAGGCATCTATAGCAGGTTTAAAACTACCTATTTGCTCTCCAATACTAAAATATTGATGTGCCGTGTCAATGTCTTTTTTCTCTAACTTTTCTCGAAGTTCTGACACCAAGTTGTTAGCTTCTATTCTGTAGGATGAGTTTGGATATTTATTTACAAATGCTTGTAATTTTTCCAAGCCTTTTTCTGTGTCTTTTTGGTCAAGAGAAGATCTAGGTGATAACTCATAGTAGCTTTTTGCAGATTTATAAGCAGCTACCTCAACACTATCGCTTTTTGGATATGTTGATTCAAAACGCTCAAACTGATATCCAGCAACAAAATAATCTTCTAGATTGTAAAAAGTATTTGCATACATGTATGAAAGCTTTTCTGCCTGTGGCTTGCCTCTATACAAAGGAACAATTTGCTCCATAAGTTTTAAAGAACTCCTAAATTTAGCTTTTTTACCAGTAGCTATGGCTACTTGATACAAAGAATCTGCCATCTTATATTTGGCAACACTATCTGATTCCTTTAACACAACCTGAAAAGGGGTGCAAGAACTGCATAAAACAGTGCAAGAAATTAAAAAGAAAATAAAGTATTTCATAGTTTTAAAAAACATCGGGCAAAAGTAGTGAATTATACGTGATTACAAAAACTTATTATCGTTGGTATATATTGTGTTGGCATTCGTTTTACTAATAAAATTACATATAAAAAGCCAACAAAAAACAAATGGTATTAAAAAGCGTGTACAAAGGCCTTAATTTTAGCGTTTAAAGCATCACTGACCTCCACTAGGGGCAGTCTTAGAGTAGGCTCACATAAATTAAGAGCAGCAAACACTGCTTTTATCCCAGCGGGGTTTCCTTGTTCGAAAATATAATCTATTGCTGGTGCTATTTTATAATGAATGGTATAGGCCTTGTCTACTTTACGTTGCAATGCTAAGTGTATCATGTCAGAAAAAGCTCGAGGAAACCCCTGTGCTATAACAGATATTACTCCAGCTCCCCCTGCCAGAGTCATGGGCAGTGCTATCATGTCATCACCACTTATAACTAAGAAACCTTCTGGTGTTTTACTAATAAGCTCCATGGCTTGCACGATATCTCCTTTTGCTTCTTTTATGGCAACAATATTCTTAAAATCCTGGGCCAATCGAACCACTGTTTGAGGTTCCATATTACTGGCTGTTCTGCCAGGGACATTGTATAAAATAATAGGCTTAGAACTTACAGCGGCTATGGCTGCAAAGTGCCTGTAGATTCCTTCTTGACTGGGCTTATTATACATTGGTGATACAGACAATATTGCTGTGAAAACAGTCATATCTGTAGCTATAAACTCATCCACGACTGCCTGGGTGTTATTACCTCCAATACCTAAGACCAAAGGCAATCTCCCTGCATTTGCACTAACTATAGTATCTATAACCAACTGTTTTTCTTCACCAGAGAGCACAGCGCTCTCTGCGGTAGTACCCAAAACTACCAAGTAATTAACTCCATTATCTATCTGAAAATTAACAATACGAGTTAAACTAGCAGTATCTACTGCACCTTGCTTTGTAAATGGAGTTATTAGCGCTACTCCTGTGCCAATTAGTTCTTTCATGTTTGTATTTTTCCTAGAATTTTAAAATATTTTGTAAGCTCTGTAATTATTGCCTGTGTGTTGTCTGGATCTACCGCTAGAATTAAATCAAAATATCGAGGATCTACCCCTTTAAAACCCACTTTAAACTTAGCTTTACTTTTTACAACGATAGTCTCTAAAGGTAAATGCTTTTTGTTTGACATATAAATTAACACATCTGTATCCAAACTAACAAATTCTTTTGCAGAGGCTCCGGTTAGGGTACCTTTAAATGAAATATCTTTTTGAGAAAACTGATTTCTCAATAAAGACGGTGTGTTTTTTTTAAATGTTACAAAAGAAAAAAACTGTGTTTTTGTCTCTGAGACCATTAGTGAGCTTGAAATTTTATAATAGGGAGAAAGCTCATTTACAACATCTCCATCATACAAAAAAGCCAAGGTATGCATTTTAGCGTTTAACCTAGAAACATCTCTTTGTGCTAGCGCTGCAGTAATTGCTTTTTGATAATATCGCTGCTTTATTGCTTTAAACATATCTCCTAAAAATAGTATTCAAAAATACAGATTTCTACTGCATCTGTATGAACTATTAAATCATTTCTAAAAATTGATCCTCACTAATAATTGTAACCCCTAAGGCTCGTGCTTTGGCTTGTTTGCTAGGGCCCATATTATCTCCAGCAACCACATATGTTGTTTTACTTGAAATACTGCTAGAGACTTTACCTCCGTTATCTTCAATGCTTTTTTTAAGTTCTGTTCTAGAAATTTTAGTAAAAACACCTGAAACAACAAAAGTGTTTCCGCTTAAAATAGATGTTTGACCTGCTAATGTTTCTGCAGAGACAGCTAGTTGTAGATTATGACTTTTTAACCTTGCTATTATTTCACGGTTTTTCTCACCAGAGGCGTTTACAGGTGAGAACAAATCTGCAGCATCCTCTAATGCAAAAAAGTCAATGACACTCTGCGCAATACGATCACCTATTTCATCTACCTCAACAAGCTCCTGAAAACTAGCAGCCATTAAAGCATCTATAGATTTAAAGTGTTTGGCTAATTTTTTGGCAACCGTTTCTCCAACATAGCGTATCCCTATAGCAAATAGCACCCGCTCAAAAGCAATATTCTTTGAACTTGCAACACCAGCAACCAAATTCTCTGCACTTTTTTGAGCCATACGCTCTAAGGGTAGTACATCTTCTATGGTAAGGTCATACAAATCTGCATAGGTTTGTATCACACCTGCATTTACTAGCAAAGCAACCGTTTCTCCACCAAGGCCTTCAATATCCATTGCTTTACGGGAAATAAAATGCTGTATTCTACCAATAATTTGAGGCGGGCAACCCTGTTCATTAGGGCAATAATGTTTTGCATCACCCTGAGTTCTAGAAAGCAGCGTATCACACTGTGGACACTTGTCTGTATAAATAGTTGCAATAGAGGCCTCATTTCTTAAAGCTAGATCTACACCTACAATTTTTGGGATAATCTCCCCTCCCTTTTCTACATATACGGTATCCCCTTCTCTAATATCTAGCAGCGCTATTTGATCTGCGTTATGAAGAGAGGCACGTTTTACTGTAGTTCCTGCAAGGGCAACAGGAGTTAGGTTTGCAACGGGAGTTATTGCACCCGTTCGCCCTACTTGATAGGTTATTTTCTCTAGCTTAGTTGACACCTGTTGCGCCTTAAACTTATAAGCCATAGCCCAACGAGGTGCTTTTGCCGTAAAGCCAAGCTCCTCTTGTTGTTGGAGGTTATTTACTTTTATAACAACACCATCTGTTTCATAAGGCAAATCACTGCGATGCTCATCCCAATAATTCACAAAATCTATAACAGCATCTATACTAGTAACTAGTTTTGCGATTTTGGGTACTTTAAATCCCCATGCTGCGGCTTTTTCTAGTCCTTGCATTTGAGTAGTAACGGGTAAGTTCTCACCCACCAAACTATACAACAAACACTCTAAAGGCCTTTTGGCAACAAGGGCACTATCTTGAAGTTTCAAGCTTCCAGAAGCCGTATTTCTTGGATTTCTGAAAGGGTCTTCTCCTGCAGCAACTCTCGCCTGATTCATTTTATTAAAACCATCGAAGGGCAGCACTATTTCACCTCTTATCTCAAAATTGTCAGGGAAATCACCCTTTAATTGCAGGGGTACAGATTTTATAGTTTTAATGTTTGTAGTTACATCATCTCCTTGATGCCCATCACCTCTGGTAACCGCTCTTAGCAGATTTCCGTTTAGGTAGGTAAGACTTATAGAAGCGCCATCATACTTTAACTCACAGGTATAACTCACGGGCCCATCTACTTGTTTTTTAATACGGGTTTCCCAATTTTGAAGATCCTCTTTAGAATAACTATTATCTAAAGAATACATTCTAAAATTATGCTTCAAGGTTTCAAAATTCTTGGTAACAGCTCCCCCAACTCGTAGACTTGGAGAAGTAGGGTCATAAAACTCTGGGTGGGCTGCTTCAAGAGCTTGCAACTCTTTAAGTTTCATGTCAAAATCATAATCGCTAATTGTTGGGCTATCTAGCACATAATAGCTATGATTGTGCTTGTGAAGAAGGTTTCTTAATGCAGTAATTTGCTTTTGAGCATTCATGTAACAAAGATAAAATTGATCCTTTAAAAGTACTAGAAATTACACAAAAAAAAGCTCCTTTTTAAGGAGCTTTTGATTTTAATGTAACGCTTATTTTTTATGGTTACTACAAGCATTACCAAACAGCTTTGTCAGGGGCCTTAAAATCGTCCATTTTACAAAGCAACCC